>Ga0123355_10000821_pt1 | contig 42599 bp, 39 predicted proteins | sample TergutEmb28metaG_3_FD_89872 | JGI IMG/M metagenome (GOLD analysis project Ga0123355, IMG submission 89872) | Embiratermes neotenicus P1 segment gut microbial communities from Petit-Saut dam, French Guiana - Emb289 P1 | ecosystem: Host-associated > Arthropoda: Insects > Digestive system > Gut ...
AGGCCGGAGGTGTGAGTGCGGCAACGTACTAAGCTGACCGGTACTAATTGGTCGAGGGCTTGTCCTGAGTTGATTCTTGTTAGCTATGATGGCTGATTGCGATAGGTTTTTGAGTGTATTAACCATTAGTTAATACTTGAATAGTCTGTCGTTTGTTTATCCGATTCTTTCTGCATTTGTTTTGCAGAGTTGCTTGTGTTCAGTTTTGAAGGTGCGTATTAAAGGATTTCGGGGAAATAGCAAATGGCTAGTTTTAAGTATTTTGAGTATAAGCAGATATTTGCGTTATATTCTCAGGAGTATGGTGAGGCTGTAATTGATGCAAAAGGTGAGAGCTTGAGTTCTTCAGAGCTTGCTGTTGTTGATGTAATGAATAAGCTTGGTTTAGATGGATGGGAGCTTGTAGGATTTCTTAATCGCGACGATATGGCTGAGGCTAATAAGCCCAATTATACAAGTTGTATAGAGTATGTTTTCAAAAGGGCACGTTAACTGTTACTGTTTTACTTTTGTAATTCGGATAGTAAGTGGTATTTTAACTAATATTCCTCGATAGCTCAGTGGTAGAGCAATCGGCTGTTAACCGATTGGTCGCTGGTTCGAGCCCAGCTCGGGGAGTTCGACAATCTGTTTTTTTTCTTACCTGTGACTTTAAGTAGATCACAGGTTTTTTTTGAATATTTTTGACACAAAAGGCTGGTGCAAGGTTTGTTAAGCCATTTTATTTTCAGTGCGAATGCAGTATTTCCAATATTCCTAGTAATCACACTAGGATATTTTTTGGGTAGGAAAGGTTTTTTTTCACCCACTACAATAAACGAGATGAACCGATTAGTTTTTACTATTGCCCTTCCTGTAATGTTATTTCGTAACGTATATCAAGCTGATTTTGCCGCTATTTTTGATTTGCGGTTTATTTTTTGGATATTGGCTAGCATATTCTTATGTTTCACATTTATTTGGGTGGTTGGAGAAATCTATTTGAGGAAACAACCACATTTAATTGGTGCGTTTGTGCAGGGTGCGTTTAGATGTAATTATGCCATTGTTGGACTTACGTTAGCCGATAATATTTTGGGGGATACAAATACGGGGCTTGGTGCGTTGGCCGCCGCTTTTGTGGTGACATCTTATAATGTGGGTTCTGTGGTGGTGCTTACGGTCAAAGATCCTGACAAGGGAAAAATCAATCTTAGTTTAATCAAGGACATGACCATTGGAGTGTGCAAAAATCCATCTGTTATTGGAATTGCCCTTGGCGTTTTGGTAGGTGTTTTTGAGATTCCTCTTCCGATTATTGCGCAAGAGGGGGTCAACTACATAGCCGCACTTTGTTCGCCTATAGCACTTTTGGCTATTGGTGCCTCCATTCGCGTACAAGCGATAATGCAATGCTTAAAGCCCGCTTTAGTTGCCTCGGCATTCAAGATTATTATTTCGCCTTTGATTTTTGTGACAGTTTCAGTATGGTTAGGGTTCAGATATGAAAATTTGGTGGTGCTTTTCGTAATGTTTGCTAATCCAACAGCCATAATGAGTTATGTAATGGCCGCACGCATGAATGGTGATACTACATTGACCTCAGCCATTATATTGATTACTACGGTTTGTTCTGTATTCACAATGACCGTTGGTGTATATGTGTTGCGAACTTTGGCGTTGATTTGATATGCTCGTATTCAATTTGTGACCGAAAGTAGTATATCATTTACAAGCACCATAACAGAAATGGAGGGGGTATATGAGGCGTAAACAAGGCAGTTATAAAAACAAAAAAGTTGATAGACATAATGCTAAGAAAAAAACTTCATTTCAAGCGGATGAATGGAAATGGGCCGATCCGATAGCGGTATTTATAGTAGTTGCAGTACCCTTGGCAATAGCTGCACTTGCGTTGGTTGTTATAATTACGTTGATAGATGGTTTGTTTTCTGGCTTTCGTCCTAGGTTCAGATATGAATTAATTGCCAATAATTCTGAAATAGCAATCATTGAGCGAAGAGGTATTTGGTTTACACAAAGTCAAATACATATACCTTCGCATATTTATGAGTTGCCTGTTACTACGATACAAAGACGGGCATTCAGGCAGTCTAATACTGAAGGAAGACGAGCTAGAACTACGACTCTCCCCGATACTATAACTTACATTGGAGAATCCGCATTTTGGCATAATCGACTCACATATATAACTATCCCTGACAGTGTAACTCACATTGGTGCTGGGGCATTTGCCAGTAACCGACTCAGTTCCGTTACAATTTCCAATAGTTTGATTTCAATAGAGGAATCGGTATTTCGGAATAATCGCCTTACTTATGTGACTATTCCAGATAGCGTAATGCACATTAGAGCATATGCGTTTCACGGGAATCGCCTTACTTATATAACTATCCCCGACAGCGTGACTTACATTGGAGTTAATGCGTTTCGTAACAACCGAATTACCTCTGTTACAGTTCCACATCATGCTATTGTTGCCGAATCTGCTTTTGACCGAAGAGTTACGGTGATAAGAAGAGAATAAAAATAGCCTCACGGCCATATTAAGTATGGTTTGCAAGGCTATTTTTTTCAGCTTTCTTCTGAATGGTTCCTAAAATATTTTCCATAGATTATTTCCATAGATTCAAAGCTATAGTATAATCGGTTTATTGAGTGAAATGGGGCGCGTTTTCACTAAAAGAACACGCCCTAAGGAAGGAATGTTTTTTATGAGGGTTGGCATAGGCTATGATGCCCATGTCTTAACAAAAGGCCGCTCATTAGTACTTGGTGGCGAAACCATCCCATATGATAAAGGCTTGCTAGGGCATTCGGATGCGGATGTATTGCTTCACGCCATAATGGACGCTTTGCTAGGGGCGGCAGGCTTAGGTGATATTGGTCAACATTTTCCAGATACCGATGATAAATACAAAAATGCCTCCAGTCTGCATTTGCTTGAAAAGGTGCATAAGGCAATAACAGATAAATCTTTTGCTGTAGTCAATGTGGATGCAGTAATTGTTGCGCAAAGTCCTAAATTATCTCACTTGCTACAACAAATGGCGATAAACATCTCGCAAGTATTGCATTTACCGCCTAGTTCGGTCAATATAAAAGCTACTACAGAGGAAGGCATGGGTTTTACAGGAACTGGGCAAGGAATTGCCGCTCATGCAATTTGTTTGCTGGAATCGGTGGGGGCGTGTATTATACGTCCGCAAAATTGAAATTGAGGGCTAAAATCTATGAGTCTACGAGCGCATGTTCAAAATATAAAACAGCAAGACCCCGCAATGAAATCTGTTGCAGAGATTGTATTATACCCTAGTTTTTGGGCAGTAGGATTCCATCGAGTTGCCCATTGGCTTTTTAATCGAAAACTACGTTGGCTAGCTAGGTTTATTTCACAGCTTTCTCGTTGGTATACTGGAATAGAAATCCATCCAGGAGCAGTGATTGGCAGTTGCCTGTTTATCGACCATGGCATGGGGGTAGTAATTGGAGAAACTTGTATTATTGGTGATTATGTTACTATTTTCCAAGGAGTTACTTTGGGCGGTACTGGAAAACAAACTGGCAAGCGACACCCTACTATTGGCAATCATGTGATTATTGGTTCTGGTGCAAAGGTGTTAGGGCCGTTTACTGTGGGTGACAATTCGCGGGTAGGGGCGGGTTCTGTAGTATTGCAGGAAGTCCCGCCGGATAGTACTGTTGTGGGGATTCCTGGTCGAGTAGTTATTCATGGAGGGCATAAAACAACCGAAAATACAGACAAAAATGACAAATTAGATAAATTAGACCAATCGCGTATGCCTGACCCTGTAAGCAAAGAATTATGCAGACTTCGCAATCGTGTTGACAAGCTGGAAGAAAAATTAGCGGCACTCACGGCCGCCATAATAGAGGAAGAATAATGAGAATATACAATACATTAACTGGCAGAAAAGAAGAATTCCCAATAGAAGAATTCCAAAATGGAAAAAAAGTCCGTATGTATGTTTGCGGCCCTACGGTGTATAATCTGTTACATGTAGGCAATATGCGTTGCTATGTGGTTTTTGATACAGTACGGCGTTATTTAGAAAGCAAGGGTTGCGCCGTCACCCTTGTACAGAATTTTACAGATATAGATGATAAAATCATTCAGCGCGCAAATGAAGAAGGAACAACTCCAGCCACTATTGCAGAAAAATACATTAGTGAAGCCAAGGTTGATACCAAAAAATTGAATATTAAAGAGGCTGACCATTACCCGCAAGTTACTAAAGAAATTGACAATATTATCGAATTAATCACCCAATTAATTGAAAAAGGATATGCTTATGAACAAAATGGCCACGTATTTTTTGCAACACAAAAATCAGATGACTATGGGAAGCTCTCCAAAAAAAAGGTGGATGATCTTTTAGCAGGGGCACGGGTAGAAATCAATACTGATAAACGTAGCCCTGTGGATTTTGTTTTGTGGAAGCCTCACAAGCCCGGGGAGCCCGCATGGGATAGCCCATGGGGGCAAGGCCGACCTGGTTGGCATATTGAATGTTCTGCTATGTCTCGCAAATATTTAGGCGAACATGTTGATATCCATGGTGGCGGCGAAGATTTAATTTTCCCTCATCATGAAAATGAAATCGCACAAAGCGAGGCCGCCAATGGTGTATCATTTGTACGATATTGGATGCATAACAACTCCTTAACCAGCGGCTACAAAAAAATGTCTAAGTCACTAGGCAATTTCTTCACCTTCCGAGAAGAGGCAGAAAAATATCACCCCATGGTTATACGATTTCTCCTTCTGTCTGGGCATTATCGTGTATCCATGGAGTATAACGAAGGACTTCTGCAAGCCGCCGAAAAAGGGTTTAACCGTATTAAAAATTGTCATTATGCCTTACGGCAGATACTTGAAGAGGCAACTGGAGAAGAACTATGGCCACCCACGACAGAGGATGAACAAGCTTCTTTTGCCAAAGAAGACCAATGTAAAGAAGCTTTTGAAGCTAGCATGGAGGATGATTTTAATACAGCCAATGCTATTTCAGCTATATTTGAATTGGTAAAACTTATTAATACACGTATGCAAAACGAAATTTCAGCACGAGTTGCCAATAAGCTACAAAATGATTTGGGAGAATTATGCGGAATTTTGGGACTTGAATTGGAAGACCCTCACGATACATTTTTTGGACTTAAACCCTCAGAAGTTGAAGAAATCGAATCCCTAATTGCTCAACGCCAAGAAGCAAAGGTACAAAAAAATTGGACAGAAGCAGACCGTATACGAGGTTTATTACTTTCCAAATACAATGTCACACTGGAGGATACGCCCACTGGTGCTAGATGGACACGAAAATGAAACAATCCGTCTCAAACCTAGCCTATTTAGGGGATGCGGTTTTTGAATTGTTAGTCCGAGAAATGCTTTTGTCCACTGGGAGCCGCCCTGTTAGTACACTTAATCAAGAGGCGTTGCAATATGTTACAGCAAAAGCTCAAGCTAAAATGTATCATATAATTGCCCCGTATTTGACCGAAGCCGAAGAGTCCACATTGCGGCGCGGACGCAATCTACATTCCAATTCCAAGGCCAAAAACGCCGATATATCAGAATATCGTCATGCCACCGGGCTTGAAACATTGTTCGGCTATTTGTATACCACTGGTCAAAAGGAACGCTTGGCCGAAATATTCGCCATATGCACCAAGGAAGATGAGGAACCCCATAATGAGGAAATTTGATAAAAAAGACAAAGGTAGTAAAACGGACAAGAGCGATAAAACCGATGACAACTGGATTGAAACCCTGCAACTGGAAGGGCGAAAGGCCGTTTTAGAGGCACTTAACCATGATAAGCCCATTGACCGCCTATTATTAAAAAAGGAAGCCGACGGAACCTTAACTGGAACCCTAAAAATGATTGCCGCCAAGGCGCGGGAAATGGGCATTGTTGTTCAAGCGGTAGAACGCGCCAAGTTGGATGCTATTACCCAATCAGGCAACCATCAAGGCGTAATTGCCGTATGCCCCGCAAAAGAATATGTTGAAATATCAGATATTCTTTCTTATGCAAAGGAAAGGGGCGAGCCGCCATTTATACTATTGCTGGACGGTATCACCGACCCTCATAACCTGGGAGCTATTTTGCGTACTGCCGAGGCAGGAGGCGTTCATGGTGTGATTATACCAAAACGTCGAGCCGTGGGGCTTACTGGTGCAGTTGCCAAAACTTCTGCTGGTGCCATTGAACATGTGCGTGTTGCTAGGGTGACAAATATAGGGCGTGCTTTGGAACAGTTGAAATCCGCTGGGCTCTGGATTACATGTGCCGATGGTGGAAGCGAAGGTACTTCCATCTACAAATCTGATTTATCTGGCTCTATCGGCTTAGTAATTGGGGCTGAAGGAGAAGGCGTAAGCCGCATTGTACAGGAAAAGTCAGATTTCCGGGTTAATATCCCCATGTTGGGGCGAATTCATTCACTCAATGCTTCTGTGGCGGCAGGTGTTTTAATATATGAGGTGGTTCGCCGCCGACAGGGATATGGCGGCTAATACATGGCCGCCAAAAGATACCTGTTGGTGGACGGGTACAATATTATTTTTTCTTGGGACATGCTAGCAAAAATTGCCGCATATTCCCTAGAAGACGCAAGGAAAAAATTATGTGATATCCTTTGCGACTACCAAGGTACCACCTCCTTGAATATCATTGTAGTTTTTGATGCACATATGGTAGAGGGCGGCCACGGAAGCGTGGAGCCTTATTTTAACATCACTGTAGTATTTACCAAGGAAGCCGAAACAGCCGACCACTATATAGAATACACAGCACGTAAGCTTTCTAAACGAGATATTGTAACAGTAGCTACTTCAGACCGTTTAGAACAGATTATTATTTTGAGCCATGGGGCACAGCAGGTATCGGCCAATGATTTGCGGGAAAACATCAAGGCCGCAAAAAATCGCTTAAAAGAACGGTATCTGGATGTTAAACCTGTCAAAAACAACCCGCTTGTTGGGTTACTTGACCCTGAAACTGCAAAAAAGCTAGAGGCACTGCGATTCAAAAACGATTCAAATGAATAGACCTCTTGAAAAATTTATACCAGATGTCAAATGTGTAAGAGTATGTAAAAAATTATGAAAATACGGGGGTATGGGAGAATGAAACTAAGAACTAAGGTAATTGTAGGCTTGGTAAGTGTTTTTTCTCTATCATTGATTATGACCATTTATAGCTTATATGCTTTACGAACCATTTCCTATCATGTAAATAAGCTGGATTCACTAACAGCACTTAACGATGATGTCAACGAAATAGTAAATGCCCATCAAGAATGGCTTTACAATTTAGTAGTTGCATTTCATACGGGTAATGATTTTCATGGAAGCTTAGATGGTAATACATGTATGTATGGACAATGGCGACATTCCGATGCCCCCTATTTATTTCATGATGACGAACTTTTACGGTTAATCCGTGCCGTTGATGAACCTCATCTTAGAATGCACTCAGAGGCAATAGAGGTTTTTAATCTTAGGAATGGGTGGCGAACTGAAGAGGCGCGTAACCATTTACACAATGTGGTGCTTAGTTATGGAGATACATCTGTCTATAATTTGAGGGCTGTTAGCGACCGCTATACAGAATTGCGCAATGAAGCGCGTAGCCAATTGACTCAATCCACTGATCTTATCACTATGATTTTTATTGGAATAGCTGTAGCAAGTGTGATAACTTTTATAGTCATGTGCATAGTCATTGCAAACAGTATATTAAAACCTATCAAAGAATTGGTATCGCTTGTTTCTCAAATCACTCGCGGTAATATTAATGTCAATAAGGACATTTCCAATTTGCCTAAAGATGAAATAGGAAGACTTACGCGGTATATGTATACCCTGACGGATACCATTGGCAATGTTATTGGTGAATTTAACACGCTTAGCTACGAATACAATACATTGGGTAATGGACGTTACCGCATAGACTCATCCAAGTACAAAGGTGCTTTTGAAGAATTTTGTCAAGAGGTCAATAAATTTGTAGATACTATGGAAACTGATATTGATATGTTGTTGGGTATTTTCGGTAATCTGGAAGAAGGTAATTTTAATGTAAATATTCCCGTATTGCCAGGTGACAAAGCACAGTCGTTCAAACGAATTGAGTTGGTAATAGAAAGTCTAAGTGGTGTATACAATGAAATTGCTACTCTCGCACGTAAGGTGTCAGAAGGCGATTTGGAAGCTCGCGCCAGTGTAGATAAATACAAAGGAGATTGGGCAGTAGTCATATCAGAACTTAATGCACTGGTGTCGTCAGTATCCGAACCACTTGCCGAAGTTGATAAATCTCTTACTGCTATGGCTAAAGGTGATTTTGAAGTAGAAGTCACTGGAGACTATAAGGGTGCATTTAAGCATTTGAAGCAAACACTTAACGCAACTGCGAAAATCACATTGGTTTACATTAATGATATTGCCCAAAAACTTACAACAATGTCCACTGGAGATTTGACTATAAGTATGAATAAGGAATATATAGGTTCTTACGCTCCTATCAAAGAATCCCTTGTTACCATATTAGATTCCTTGAACAACTCATTATCAGAAATCAATGTCGCTTCTAGTCAAGTTTTATCGGGGGCAGGTCAAATATCTCAAAGTGCCGCCCAATTAGCCGAAGGCTCAACCAGGCAGGCAGCGGCCATTGAAGAAATATCAGCCACGGTTGAAGAAGTCCGCGAAAATTCTCGTCTTAGTGCTGAAACTGCTATTTCAGCCAATGAAGTTTCGCAAATGTCCGCAGATAGTGCCCAAGTGGGCAGTCGTGAAATGAATGCTATGGTAAGTACGATGGAGGGCATAAAACTATCATCTGCAAATATTGCACGGATTATTCGTGTCATAGAAGATATTGCTTTCCAAACCAATCTTCTTGCCTTAAATGCCGCGGTGGAAGCCGCACGAGCGGGTGAACATGGCAAGGGTTTTGGCGTTGTTGCAGAAGAGGTACGACTTTTAGCCAGCAAAAGTCAAGCGGCCGCCACAGAAACCAATACCGAAATCGGAGGTTCTCTCCAAATTGTGGATAAAGGCATGACTGCCGCTGAAATGACATCTGCGGCATTAGGTACAATAATTGCCAATGTTCAAGAAGTATCGGAGCTTATCGCTAAAGTTTCCGATATGTCTCAGGGTGGGCATAAAGCCGTTTCCAGACTACAAGATGCTATAAGTGAAGTATCACAAGTGGTTCAATCCAATTCTGCTACTTCTGAAGAATGTGCCGCCGCTAGCGAAGAATTGAATTCCCAAGCGGAAACATTACAACAACTGGTAGGGCATTTTAACTTGAGATGACAGGAACCAAGCCCGAGATGAGGGAAAAAATGCAAAGTGATGATTCCTTAATCCAGCAAGTTCGCAACGGAAACATGGAGGCGCAGGAAGAGTTGATTAGGCGGTACAAAGGTTTGGTACGTATAAAAGCCGCCGCCTACTTTCTGCCAGGGGGCGATAGGGACGACATTATACAAGAAGGCATGATTGGTCTATTCAAAGCCATTAGGGATTATGATATGGAACGCGGCGTGCAATTTAATTCCTTTGTAGCATTATGTGTAAGCCGTCAGATTATTTCCGCCATTAAAGCGTCGCGCCGCCTCAAACACAAACCACTCAACACATCTTCTTCCTTTACATATGAGGAAGAAGGCGTTGCGGGCAATCCCGAAGCCCTTTTTATTGACAGAGAATCAAAAACTGATATGGAGCAAAATATACGCAAGGCTCTAAGCGGACTGGAAGAACAAGTACTTTCTTTATATTTGCGAGGGCATCGTTATGCCGAAATTGCCCAAATCCTTGACAAGGACATTAAAGCTGTTGATAATACTATCCAACGAGTACGACGTAAGGTTGGTAAAATTATTCAGAGACGTGCCGCTATGTATTAGACCTCTTCTGAAACTTCATTGCAACATATTTTTGTCTTATTTTCCGCTATGCACCACAACAAAAAAGCCTTACGCATCCCCATGGGTGCGTAAGGCTTTTTTGACATCGGGTATAAAATGCCGAATATTTAACACTTTTTTAATAGTTCGTTAATTTTTCGTAATGTTTTTATTTGTCTTTGTAAAACTTCCCTTGAATATTTCCTAAGGATATGGTACATTGTTGCCAGTGACTAAGTTTCACGGGGGGTGTCACCCCCAAATATTCAACGGAAAGTGAGGATTTTTTTGAATGTTACAATTGCGAAGCCCAAAATGGTCTAAGAACCATCTTAAAGGGCTTAGTAACCCCAAAACCCATGTCCAGAAAAAATATTTTTCGCTGATGCTGGTTCCTTCCTATACTTCGGGCAGAACGCGCAGTATCCGTATCCCATATGCGACTTTTTATGTAATTTTTTTCTCGTTTGTGGTTATTGGCTTGATTGTGTCCTTTCTCTATCTGCGCGCTCAGTTTTTTATGAATCAGGCCGCGGAGACATCTGCACACTTGGAGCAAACGGTGGTTGAGTTTGAAACTTTTCAGGAGGAGACTGCGGAAGAACAAGCAAGGCTTCGTGAACAGTCCCGCGAGTTGAACCAAGCGTTGACTCGCGAACGTATGCAGGCTTTTGAGGAGCAAATGCGCCAAAGCCAGACTTACCAAGAAGCCTTGGAGTCTATTCATAGTTATGTAGAAAGTCTTGAACAACAGCTTGACATTTTTGAAAACTATCGTCAAGAAATATTAAACCAATTAATGTCACAATCGCATATACCGCCCGTCCGCAACCTTATAGATGAGATGAATAGAAATCAATCTGGTTTGATTTCATCTATGGATGAAATCAACGAGGCACTATATCAACAACGCACACCAACCATTTTAGCTCTTTCATCTATTTCAGATATTGCAGGTGACGAATATCCTAGGATTATTTCTTTGGCTTCCATTATGAACCAAAACTATGATATAATAGGCGATGATATAATTTTAACGGCTGAGGATTTGTTTGACTATATTGATTTATTGGAAGCCAGGCTGGAAATACAGATGGAGCTGTTTTCCCAGCTTAGTTCCCAAATGGATTTAATCGGGCCACACATTCGCAGTCACCCTACTCGACGACCAATTAATGGGCGTGTGACTTCTCATTTTGGCTGGAGACGTAGTCCATGGGGCGGCGGCGGCGGACAAATGCACAATGGTATTGATATTTCTGCACCCTCTGGCACGGCTATTCGTGCTACTGGCGGCGGTACTGTAGTGTTTTCGGGTTGGCAGGGTGCTTATGGCCAAAAAGTTATAATTGACCATGGTTTTGGTATACGCACTGTTTATGCCCATAATTCACGTAATTTGGTATCGGTTGGGCAAAGAGTGAATCGCGGTGACCATATAGCAAATGTAGGAAGTACTGGAAATAGTACAGGCCCTCATGTACACTATGAAGTGTTAGTCAATGGCACCGCTGTCAACCCCGTTAATTTCTTCCTAGAATAGCGTATGCCTTAAAGTTTTATAATATTGTCACATTTGCAATAAAATCCTAGTAAGATTAGATAGGATAAAGAACTGGTAATTGGATTAGAAATGGAAAGGAAAAATTATGCCCCGCGATAAAGAAAGGGAACTGGACAGATATTTGCAGATAGGTAACTCAAGACGGGTAATTTTTTTCTCGTTTGTGATTATTGGCTTAATTGTGTCTTTTCTCTATCTGCGTACTCAATTTTTTATGAATCAAGCCACGGAGACATCTGCGCGCTTGGAGCAAATGGCGATTGAGTTTGAAACTTTTCAGGAGGAGACTGCGGAAGAACAAGCGCGGATTCGTGAACAGTCACACGAACTGCTCCAAACGTTGACTTGCGAACGTATGCAGGCTTTTGAGGAGCAAATGCGCCAAAGCCAGACTTACCAAGAAGTTTTGGAGTCTATTCATAGTTATATAGAAAGTCTTGAACAACAACTTGACATTTTTGAAAACTATCGTCAAGAAGCATTAAACCAATTAATGTCATAATCGCATATACAGATTGTCCGCAACCTTATAGATGAAACGAATCTCAAATAGTGTATGTCTCAAAGTCTTATAAATGTTGTCACATTTGTAATAAAAACCTAGTAAGATTAGATTAGATAGGGTAAAGAACTGGTAGTTGGATTAGAAATGGAAAGGAAAAATTATGCCCCGCGATAAAGAAAAGGAACAAATTATATCTAAGCCTGCCAATACTTTTATTGGCCAAGGCATTACTGTACAAACAGAAAAGTTGTCGGGTTCCGAATCAGTGCGCATCGACGGCAACTTCAGAGGCGATATCGAACTGGACGGATATTTGCAAATAGGTGACTCAGGACGGGTAATGGGGAACCTGCATATTTCTTATGCCCTTATTGCAGGGCGCGTTAAAGGCAATATTACTTGCAGAGACACAGTACATTTATCTGCTACTGCGTCCGTGCAAGGGGATATTTATACGGGACGCCTTATTATAGACGAAGGTGCGATTGTGCATGGTATTTGCAGTACCAGCACTCGCAATGAGGACACTGTGACACATGCCAATAAGAGTGCCTGACCTTATGCCTGCTAAGACTATACTTCAAGGCGAGAAAATTTTTGTAATGGACAACACTCGCGCAATAAGCCAAGATATTCGCCCTTTGGAGATAGCTATTGTAAACTTAATGCCTTTGAAGGAAGTAACAGAGGTTCAGTTGTTGCGCCTGCTTGGGAATACCCCCTTGCAGGTCAACGTTACCTTTTTGCATATGGAAAGCCATACTTCAAAAAATACGCCCCATGCGCATTTGGTGGCGTTTTACAATGTTTTTGCAGAAATACAGCATCGTCGTTTTGATGGCATGATTATTACCGGTGCCCCGGTAGAAACCATGCCTTTTCAAGCTGTCTCCTATTGGAAAGAACTTACGGAAATCATGGATTGGTCTATTAATAATGTTACCAGCGTTTTACATATATGCTGGGGGGCGCAAGCCGGGTTATACTATCATTATGGTGTACCAAAATACCCATTGAATCAGAAAATGTTTGGGATTTTTGCTCATACTAAAAACTGTGACGATGTGGAGTTGTTACGCGGTTTTGATGATACCTTTTACGCGCCACATTCCCGCCATACTGAAATACGTAGTAATGATATTACAAATGTACCCGAACTAGAAATTTTGTCTGAATCACCAATAGCAGGTGTTTATATCGTTGCAACCAATGATTGTAGAAAGCATATATTTGTAACAGGACATTCTGAGTACGACCCTCTTACCTTAAAAACTGAATACGACAGAGATTTGGCACGGGGCGATGCCATTCAGTTGCCGGAAAATTATTTTCCCAACAACGACCCTTCTGCCGCACCCTACGTAATGTGGCGTTCACATGCCAGTTTATTATTTAGCAATTGGTTAAATTACTGTGTATACCAAGAAACACCATATGAACTGTAAACGCGGGGGTTTGTTCCCGCGTTTCTTTTGACCTAAAAACTTTTGAATTGAAAAAATTTTTACACAAAAATCCTTGACCTAAAAACCTTTGACTCAAAAACAATCGAATGTGGGAGGCACACATGTTCAGGCGGGTTTATTTATTTTTTTTATTTTTTTTGCTTTTTTTGAGTATCACGAACATGATGATGACCGCACGTTTTTATGCGCGGAATTCGACTCAAGGTTCCTTAACAGATGAGACGAATTTGTCAAGTTTCAGGGATATTCCTGGTGTAACTGAAGAAGAAATTGCGGCGATTGAGGCGTTAAAAGAACGGTATGATTATTTTGTTTATGGTATGCTTTTAAGCCAACAAAATTTTATTAATACAAATGGTGAAATAGCTGGATTTGTGCCGCGTAAAACAGAATGGTTTAGCGAATTGTTTGGTATTGAATTTGTACCTGCTGTTTTTGAATGGGACGATTTGCTTGAAGGGTTAATAGACGGCAATATCCATTTTACGGGCGAACTGGCAGGATGCAGGGGTGGCGGATGTTTTGTTTCTGAAAACCGTGTGTTTACAATGCCAATTTCTCAGCATGTTTTGGTGGCTGTTAGATTAGATAATTCCCCTACTCTGCGGGAAGTTGCCGATATGCGTGTACCGCGTCTAGTCTTTTTTGAAGGAAGTGTCACTTACAATTATATATATGAGTCAGATTTGCTTGACAATTTTACAGCAGTTTTCGCTTCCAATAGCGAAGAAGTCTATGAAATGTTGGCTACAGGCTATGCGGACTTTTTTATAACAGGGTGTTGTAAATCTTTTGGTTTTTGTCGTTTTGGGAATACAGTAACAGACTATTTGGATATTCCTATTATTATACCTGTGTCATTCTCCACCATGGAGCCATCGCATATACCTATTGTTACAGTGTTGCAAAAAGTTTTGGAAAGTAAATATGGCATGGATTCCCTATTTGCTCTGTACACCCAGGGTGTAGACGAGTTTAGACATCATCGAATGAACGAACTGCTTACGGACGAAGAACGTGACTTTATTGCTAGCAACCCTGTGATAAATGTGGTTGGTAGTTTTTTTGGGTATCCTGTTGCTTTTTATAATGAATTTGAAAATGAATTCCAAGGCATTGCTATTGATATATTACGAGAAATTGAAGTGCTTACAGGATTACACTTTAATATTATTAATGACAGGCATGTCACTTTGTCTGAAGCACTAGATATGATGGAAAATGACGAAGTATCTATGATGGTTGGCAACGTTCGCCCCGATGACCTAATCGGACGTTTTGACTGGGTATATCCTCCTTTTTTTACTGATAATTATGCTATTTTGACGCATATAGATTTTCCTCTGATTAGTTCTACCAAAGTTTTATATACGAACGTTGGGTTGATTGGTAATAGTGCATACGATACGTATTTCACTAGCCTTTTTCCAAACCATTTGTTTATTGAACAATATGCGCATATGGATGAGGTATTAATGGCATTAGTGTCAGGTGAAATCGATGCCGCTTTGTCCAGTCGAGGCGGCTTGTTACGCTTAATCAATTTTCATGAAAATGCAAATTTCAGGGTGAATCTTGTATTTGACCAACATTACTACATAGTATTCCCCACTCGTCCAGAAGAGGCATTATTGAATTCTATTATGGAAAAAGCACTAATGTTTACTGATATTCAGGGTATTAATAATTTTTGGGAAAGCAGAACCTTTGACTATAGTTTACGCATAATGCAGGCACAGCGGCCTTGGCTAATTGGAACTATGACACTGTTGGTTTTTACCGTTTCTTTATTAGTCATACTTTTTTTTGTAAAACGCGGTGAGGAGTTGCGACTGAAAAAGCTTGTACATGAGCGTACAGAGGCGTTGGAACTAGAAAGTTCTATGCTTAATACGGTGTTTAACTCTATCCCAGATATTATTTTTTGCAAAGATTTGAATTTTAAGTATTTGCGGGTTAATGATGCTTTTAATGAGTTGTTTGAAACGGAAACCGATAAGGTGGTTGGTAATAGCGATATAGAAGCACTTAATCTTTCCCATGAAATAGCACAAAGTTGGAATAAATGGGATTCGCATGTAATTGAGAATCAAGAAACCGTTAGATTGGAAGAGTTTGTACCAATGTCTAGCGGGGAGGTTAGGACTTTTGAAACGGTCAAGGTTCCACTTGTGCTTAATGGGCAACCCTTTGGTGTATTAGGATTGGCACGTGACATAACGCAACGTAAAGAGATTGAAGAAGCAGCTCTAGGTGCTTCTCGTGCCAAATCTGCGTTTATTGCCAATATGAGCCATGAAATACGTACCCCCATGAATAGTATTGTGGGATTTTCTGAACTAGCTTTGGGAAATGATATGCCGCCAAAAATTCGGATATATTTGGAACGTATTACCGAAAATGCTGATTGGTTATTACAAATTATTAATGATATTTTGGACATATCAAAAATTGAGTCTGGGAAAATGGGATTAGAGAATATCCCCTTTGAACTAAGCGAGGTATTTGCTCAGTGTCGTACCACTGTTATGCCTAAAGCTGATGAAAAAGGGCTTAAATTGTTTTTTTACACAGAGCCGCTTGTTGACAGACTGATAGTAGGCGACCCCATCCGACTTAAGCAGGTATTTATTAATCTTTTGTCAAATGCTGTAAAATTTACTAACACTGGGACTATACGCGTATCTTCCTATATAAATCCTGGAGAGATTGATGAAAATCGCGTAACCATCCATTTTGAAGTTAAGGATACCGGTATTGGCATGACTACCGAACAAGTTGAACGCATTTTTGAGCCTTTTGCACAAGCTGATGTTAGTATTACGCGAAGATATGGTGGTACAGGATTAGGGCTAGCTATTACCCGCAATTTTATTGAAATGATGGGTGGAAATCTAAAGGTTGAAAGTACACCATCAATAGGTTCTAAATTTAGCTTTGAAATAACCTTCGATACTAGGACTTCAACACAGAAAAACGCACAGCGACGCGCTTTTGTTGAGTTTGAAAAGCCTACATTTTCTGGCAATGTACTTGTGTGCGAGGACAATGAAATGAACCAGTTGGTTATTACAGAGCATTTGTCTCGGGTAGGACTAAACCCTGTTGTGGCTGCAAATGGGCTAGAAGGTGTAGAAATAGCCCGGGAAAAGCAATTTGACCTTATTCTGATGGATATCCATATGCCTGTAATGGACGGGTTGGATGCATCAGAAAAAATACGTGAATTTGACCAGACTACTCCTATTGTGGCCATGACAGCGAATATTATGGTTAACGACAAAAAAATATATGCTGAACGTGGTATGGTGGATTGTATAGGCAAGCCATTTACCTCACAAGAACTGTGGAGTTGCCTAATGAGGTATTTTGAGCCAATTATTGATGAATCTGCCGCCAAACAAAAGACAGATAACTATAGTGCTGAGAATGAAGGTCTGCTTAGAACTCTCAAGCTGACATTTGCAAAGGAAAATCAAAACAAAGCGCGAGAAATCGCAACTCTTGTTGAAAACGGAGAAATAAAAGTTGCGCACCGCTTGGCACATACATTAAGAGGTACAGCGGCGTTAATTGGTAAGACAAAACTGCATGATGTAGCCACAGAAGTGGAATACTTGTTAAAGAATGGTGAAAACAATTTGGCTGAAACGCATATACAGATGCTTGACGATGAACTTCAAAAAGTGTTAGCAGAATTAGCACCATTATTAGAGGCTGAAGCTTTGCAGTCAGAAACCAAAATTATGCCAAATTCCAAAGAAATGAGTGAATTATTTGAGCGTCTTGAGCCTTTGTTAAGAACCCGCAACCCTAGTGTACACTCAATGCTTGACGAGTTACGGGTTTTACCCGACATGGAAGATTTGGTACGGCAAGTAGAAAACTATGATTTCAAACTAGCACTAGCAACGCTTCAACAATTACAAAAGAATATAGAAAACAACTAAGGGGGCTTTAATTTTGGATATGTGGATGGAACATTCAGAAGAAAAAAGTAGCATACTGGTGGTAGATGACGAACCAATGAATATCACAGCATTATCCCATATTTTGTGCCCTGAATACACGGTTTATGTGGCAAAAGACGGGTTTGATGCCATAGAAGTAGCAAAGGAACTGCTACCAAATATTATTCTTTTAGACATACTTATGCCTGGAATGAACGGGTATGAGGTGCTAACTGCATTAAAAGAAGCAACTGAAACAAAGGAAATTCCAGTGATTTTTGTAAGCGGACTGAGTGATGCCGCTGACGAAGAAAAAGGTATTTCATTGGGTGCGGCAGATTATATTAATAAACCGTTCCGAGCATCATCAGTAAAAATGCGTGTTAAAAACCAGTTAATGCTTGTGTCGCAAAAGCGGATAATTAATCATTTATCTACCAGTGACAATCTTACGAATACAGCTAATCGCCGCTTTTTTAACACGCGATTAGGGCAAGAATGGCAACGGTCAGTAAGGGAAAATGGGCCGATTAGTCTGTTATTGTTGGATATAGACAATTTTAAGGAACATAATCAAATTTATGGCCATAAGCAGGGTGATGTAACATTGCAAACTGTGGCGGATATTATCAATTATGCTTTAAGACGGCCTTTCGATTTGGCAGGGCGTTGGAGTGGCGAGCAGTTTGCTGTATTATTGCCCAACACCCATGAAGAAGGCGCGGAAAAAGTAGCAGAAATGATTTGCAGAGATATTGAGCAAAAGCCCATTATGTGTGACACTGGTGAGACAGTTTATGTGACAATAAGCATTGGAGTAAATACTGTTAGGCCGCCACGGTATGATTCTAATTTGGTGTACGGGTTTGTTTCAGAGGCTGAAAAGGCGTTGTTACATGCAAAGAAAACAGGAAAGAATAAGGTAGTAATGGCAATATCATTACAAGAGTCAAATAGTTGATAAGAGCATGTCTATTGTAAATGTTAAGTGCCTCCACAAATGATAACAAACGCTGTAAAATCAAGGCTTCTGGAGGCACTAAACATTAATGTTTAGTTTTGAAAGGTATATTTTTGAAAAAATAATGAAAGGTTGAGCGCGATTATGAAATACAAAAAAAATATTAATTTTGTAATGCGAATATCAATAACTCTAACTATATTGATATCGCTTGTTGCTTGCGCCTCTGAATCACTCAGCCAAAATGATTATGTTGCCATTGACATCAGCATTGCCGAATCAGTTACCGAGCCAGTTCTTTATGAATCGACGCTATCTGAGCCAATACTTTATGAATCAACGCTATCTGAGCCAATACTCTATGAATCAACGCTATCTGAGCCAATGCTCTATGAATCAACGATATCTGAGCCAATGCTCTATGAATCAACGCTATATGAGCCAATACTCTATGAATCAACGCTATCTGAGCCAATACTTTATGAACCAACGCTATCTGAACCAATTCCTTATACACCACCAGATGAATTGGATATTCCTGATTACATAACTTTTCATGGAAGACAATTCAGCACAGAACTAACAGAACTCAATCTATCGCGATGGTTTTTGAGTGGTTCCTACGATATAACGCCTCTCAGATACATGGTAAACCTAACAAGTCTGGACTTAAATTACAATTTTATCCCAGATTTAAGCCCCCTTGCAGGCTTAACAAATTTAACAGAGCTTAGGTTAATTGGTAACCAAAGCACGGACTTAACTCCTCTTGGGACACTAATAAATTTAACAACCCTGGAGCTAAGTTTGAGGTACTTTGACGAAACGGATATATCACCTCTGATTGGTTTAACGGGTCTGACAAGTTTTCGTTTGAGCTTAGGTGGTAATCAGGCAGGTGACATAAGCCGACTGGCTGACTTAACAACTTTAACAAGACTGGAGTTATGGCACAACCGAATTAGCGATTTGACTCCTCTGGAGGGCTTGACGAATTTGATACACATAGATTTGGCCGGTGGTAATTCAGTCACTGATATAAGACCTATTGCAAATTTAACAAATCTAAATTCCTTATTTTTGAGCTACAGCCCTGGAATGGATTTGTCTTATCTATCTCACGTTCCGCCCAATGTTTCGTCCCCAGTTGTATCTAATGCTCCCGCTGATCCACACCCTTTTGCCGAAACGTTAACGAGTTTTTTTGTAAATCTCACGACTCCAGGTGAATGGTGGATGTCTGATAGTAGTTATCACGCGGTGTTGGTAGATGTGGATGGACAAGGTACCCTAGGCATGGTGGCTTCACGATGGACTTTTGATGGAGATAGGAACAATCATTCTGCTTCCTCTCGCGGTTCAATCTTTATAAGCCCCAGCTTTACACAAAAATTGTTTTTTATGTATGACAATCAATTGCATGAGGTTGAAGGGCGATGGGGTGTTACGCCTTCAGGGCGAGTTGTTCGACTACTTTTTGATGGTATCTGCGATATGGGCATAACAGATCAAATATTACTGAGTGTGGATGATGGCCGTTTAGTTGGAGAAAAAATAATTACTATCATATCAACAACTTTGGGTTACGATTCTTACTCCATAAATTATTATCTTAATGGAGTTTTATTTCGTGAGCATCAGCAAAACCTTACCCAAGCGGAGTTTGATGAACTAATGGAGTATTATGGTTTGCGTGGCATAACCTTTGACTCCTGGGATTTGCCTGATGATACTTATAAAATTTTAATGATGTCATCCAGCTAGTGTCCCATCCGACGTAAAATTCGCAATAATCACTACTGACGTACTTGTCCGACATACCCGTGATTTCAACGGTTGTGTCGGACAATATTATTTTGGATTCAATTTGTGACTGAAAGTAGTATATGAGCGTTTTTACAACACTATTTCTACTCGAAACAAATCCCCTATCACTTTGATATTGAATTTGCCTCCCATCAATTCAACAAGGCTTTTGGCTATATAAAGCCCTAGCCCACTTCCTTCTGTTTGGCGCGCTCTGTCTCCACGAATAAACTGCTCTGTTAGTTCATCACCGGACATTTCTATAGGGCTTTGTGCCGTGTTTTGCAAAGTGAATAGTGTTTTGCCCTCCATTGGTGTGATTTCTGCAAAAACGCGAGTGCCTTCAAGGGCATATTTTGTTGCATTTGAAAAAAGGTTTTCCAATGCGCGGTACAAATGACGACTATCTGCATTGACTAGGGCAATTTCGCTTTCGCTATGATGACGCATAACCAAAGTCAAACCTTTGTCCATAAAACTATCTTCAAATTCCCCGGCAACTTGACCTACAATTTCACCAAAATTTATTTTTTGAATATCTACTTTTACATTTCCTGTCCCTGCTTTTGAAGCCTCTAGCAAATCATCAATAAGGATTTTTAGCCGAGAAGATTTTTTATCCAATATTTGTATATATTCTTCGGCACGGCCTTGTAAATTCTCATTTTTAAGCAAATCTACATAATTGATTATAGAAGTCAATGGTGTTTTTATATCATGGGAAACATTGGTCAAAAGCTCGCTTTTGAATCGTTCAGCTTTTAGTTTATCAATATTGGCTTTGTCATATTCCAATGACCGATTAAGCATAAATGCTACAAAATAAATAAGCACGCAAATAGCAGACAGCGAAAAAAGTCGTATAGGGGTAGTAAAGTAATTGAAAAGTAGATATAGCTGGCTTACAAAAAGCAATAGAGTAAACAAACCAATAGGCCGCCATATAGAATAAGTCTTGAAAAAGGCCAACAAATAAATCGTTGATAGCAAAGTTTTATCTCTTAATCTTGCAACCAATTCACCAAAAAGGATAATGGCAAGGATATATGTCGTTATGGGATAAACTAACAAGTTAGTACGTACCGGCCAAGCTAAAACAGCATCTATTCCAGCAATAATACCTACGCTACAAAGCAAAACTAACAATGAATAATCCATTTTATTAAATAAATGGCGCGTATACGGTTGTTCTGTACTCCATATTGAATATGCAAAAATTGCAAGACTAGCCACTAGCCACAAAAGAGACAATCCCAGCCCAAAATTAAACCAGCCCCCATATACAGCAGCAATATGCCTATGAAATGGGTGACTTATTGCACGCATCAAAGATAATGCTCCAATAAATCCAAATAACACCGACAAAAGTTTTACCAGGGTTAGCATCAAAAAATTCCTAATTTCAGTTCTCATTTTGCATTCACCACCTCAGTTTGATTGTCATTACACAAGGCATTTTACAGAGGGAAGTCAAAGTTAATATAAACAAAAAGTTAAGAAATTTCAAATATTATTCCAGAGAGCAAAAAATGCTAAAAAAAGATATAAAAACGCCCCAACTATTAAGCAGGGGCGTTTTGCTAAAGTTAAAAATTATAACATTCTAAAATATGTGAGCAAACCTATAAGCCGGGTTCTGTCGTGAACAGCCATCTATCTAGGCATACGGTTACCAGTATGCTCTTGCGATATACCTAAGCGGGACGGGCCGCCCCTTATGCTTTGTTTAATCTTGCTCCAGATGGGGTTTACAGAGCCTGTACCGTCGCCAGAACAGCGGTGAGCTTTTACCTCACCTTTCCACCCTTACCATTTACTCTAAAAATAAATGGCGGTTTATTTCTGTTGCACTTTCCTTGGAGTTGCCTCCACCGGGTATTACCCGGCACCCTGCCCTATGGAGCCCGGACTTTCCTCATGGAATATTTTTGTAAATAACCCCATGCAGCTGCCCAGCTTACTCACAACTTAATTGTTTGCATTTTGAAACGTACATTGTCCTGTTTTAAGACTCTGTTTTATTCTCATCTGCCTCATTGGATTCAACTTGTGTGTTAGGTTCGGCTTCATTCACGTTCTCAGCCTCTCCCACAATTTCAACCTCATTACTGGCTGAATCTTCGCTTTGCTCTTTTACTTGCTCTTCGCTTTCTGCTGGTTCTTCGTCCGCTGGTGAATCTACTGCCTTCTTGGAAAGGCTAATTTTGCGGTTTTCTTCATTCACATCTGTGACTTTGACTGTAACAATCTGCCCTATAGTCAATTCATCTTCAGGCTTATCAACATGTTTGCTGGAAATTTGTGAAATATGCACCAGCCCATCAATGCCCTCTTCCAAATTGACAAAGGCACCAAATGTAGCCATACGTACAACCTTGCCTTCAACCAAACTACCAATGGGGTACTTCTCGGCAATATTGTTCCAAGGATTATTTCCAGCATCTTTTAATGTCAACGAAATTTTATTCTTCTCTGAGTTAATGTCAATGACTGTTACTGTTACTTCATCACCCACAGATAACATATCTGAAACCTTGCGTACACGTTTCCAAGCAAGCTCTGAAATGTGTACAAGCCCATCCACGCCACCAAGGTCAACAAAAGCTCCAAAATCTGTAATACGGCTAACTGCACCTGTAATCTGCTGCCCTACTTCTAAAGTAGCAAATAACTCTTCGCGGCGTTCTTTTTGTTCTAGTGCCGCCAATTCTTTGCGTCCCGCCACGGTACGACGCTTAGAACGGTCAAACTCCAATATATTAAACTTAAACTCCTTGCCCTTGAAAACGGACAAATCTTCTACATAGCGGCTGGAAATCTGGGAAGAAGGCACAAACACACGTACTCCAAAAATACTGGCAATCAAACCGCCCTTCACCAAGTCCATAACACGCCCAGTAACAGCTTCCTTCTCATTGAAAGCTTGCTCAATAAGCTTATAGTTAGTCTGTGCATCCAAACGTCGTTTGGAAACCAGAACATTGCCGTCACCGTCATTAACGCGCATTACCTGTACTTCAATGACATCACCGAGCTTAACCAGTTCCATAAGAACAGCATTGGGGTCATCAATATACTCGCCCTTGGTAATAATACCATCAGACTTATACCCCAGGTTCACAGTGATTTCATTGTCAGTCACCTGTATAACGGTACCCTTGACAACATCTCCCGTATGTAAGGTGACAAAAGATTCATCAAGCATTTCTTCAAACGATTGCACATTTGATTGTGCATTGTTAGAAGTTTTTGGTTGTTCGACAGCGTTTGCTGCTTCCATCCCTTCAGTGTTATCATTATTTATTAAATCGCTCATAACCAGTAAAGCCTCCTTTGTGATCGAGGGCGGTGTGGAAGCACCTGCCGTTATCCCCACCATTTTACCACTTTTGAACGAATCTTGCAACTCCTTATCATTAATGGTTTGAGTCAAGAATGTTTTTGCACAATTATGTTTGCAAATTTCAAAGAGTTTCTGAGTATTCGCGCTGTGTATATCACCTAGTACAATCATGATATCAACAGTTTTGGAAATTTCTTCTGCTTCCTTTTGACGTTCTGTTGTCGCATTACAAATTGTATCGTGAACAACCAAATCAAAATTGCGGCTTTGAAAAAATTTGACTGTACTATCAAAAAAACTACGCCGCAGGGTTGTTTGTGCTACTAAGGTATAACGTTCTGTCGTATCCAATAAGGGAACAACAGAGGCAAGCATCCATTCATTTTTTATTACACGATAGCCCGTGGCGGCATGGCTGACAATACCCTTGATTTCTGGGTGCATATTATCGCCAAGCACAATAAGAATACGGCCTTCCTCTTTGCTTTTGGCCGCATAATGATGAACCCTCTTTACCCAAGGGCATGTACAATCTATAAAAGAAATGCCACGGCTTTGCATCTCCAGCTCCATTGAAAGAGGAACTCCATGACAACGAACAAGTATGGTTTCGCCATTCCATTCTTCCAGGTTTTCTATAATACGCACGCCTAATCGCTCTAAATCATCTGTGACTTGCCGATTATGAATCACAGGCCCAAGCGTAACCAAGTTTCCATTTTCTGCCGCCTTATAAGCTGTTTCCACTGCCCATGCTACACCAGAACAAAACCCTGCCGATTTTGCCGCTATTACCTTCAAAAGGGTTCACCCTCACATTAGACTTCGAAACCTCATTGCAACATATTTTTGGCTTGTTTTTCGCGAAAAAACGCTCAAAAATCTGCCGCAAGCAGGTTTCAGAAGAAGTCTATTTTATTTATACCTTTGTTTCTTTTGTCTTTTTTGTTAAGTCTCCAACCACCGACATAATGCCCACCATAATTTCATCAATTTGTTCCGATTTAAGCCGCTTACCATAATATTCTTCCAAATAAATGGGCGCGCCAAAACGAACATGCAAAGAAGAAAATGGGCGGTAAGTACCAGCAATCCCCGCTGGAATAATTGGCACATTGGCTTTGACAGCAAACAAAGCCACGCCCCCTTTCGCGCTATTTATGTCTAATTCTTTCATCCTGGTTCCTTGGGAAAACATTAATAATCCATAGCCCTCTTTTAGTGCCTTAAGCGCGTTTCTATATGAAGGCAAATCAGCCGCTTTCCTATCAACCGGAAATGCACCCATAGACCCAAAAAACCACTTTCTAACAGGATTTCGGAATATCTCCTTTTTTGCCATAAAGCGCAACTGCCGATGCCGTATACACAAGGCCAATACAGCAGGGTCATACGAATGGATATGGTTAGAGCATAGAATAAAGGCTCCCTCAGCCGGGATATGTTCTACGCCACTAACTTTTACAGGATACACAACCATAGAAACACATTTACATATAAACACAACTATCCGATAAAACATTACAACTTGAACCCCCAGTTACGCTTGCACGGCGTTCACGATTTTTTCCACAATTTCTTCCTCAGTCATATTATCAGAATGGATATACATAGCATCCTGCACACGCACCAATGGTGCGTATGTGCGATTCATATCGCGGTTATCACGAACTTCAATTTCCTTGCGAATAGTCTCTTGTACTGCGGGCAAGCCTTTCTCTTTTAGTTCGGTCATTCGTCTGCGAACGCGTTCCTCTAGGCTTGCATCCAAATATACTTTTACTTTTGCATTGGGCAATACGGTAGAACCAATATCCCGTCCATCCATTACCACACTGCGTTTTCGTGACAATGATTGTTGCAATGCAACCAATTTTCCACGCACAAACGGGTAGGAAGCAACTATAGATGTGACTTCAGCTACTTCTTGGGTGCGTAAGGCTTCTGTAACATCTTCGCCATTTAGAAATAGCCGTTGATGTTTTTTCGCATTGTATCTAAGGTCTATGGAAATACCGTCCAGCCTTTCTTCTACGGCGTTTCTATCATGTACATCCACATTTTCCCGTATACAATACAATGCAACTGAACGATACATAGCACCAGTATCAATGTAAACAATACCCAATTTGGCGGCAACACCTTTTGCCGCTGTGCTTTTACCAGCACCTGAAGGCCCATCAATAGCAACTGCATAAGGTGCTTTTGCCACTAAATCCGGCCTCAAAGACATGGCATCGCGCAAATAAACATGTCGCATATCCGATTGCCGCTTGTTTCTCATACTTGACAAATATTCCACATGCAACAAAACACGAATACACATGGGAAGACTACCTTTAACAAACATTTCCTGTACACAAAATAAACCCGCATCCACAATACCCATAGTACGGGCTGCGACGGCGGGATAAACGGCATCCAAGTCTTGTGTGACAGAAAAGGTTATATCAATTATTTGGTCAATTGTTAGTTGATTGACCTCTATGATGGTACGTAATAACTCATCCGCGGCCTCCAAAATAGCTTCCGATGTATTTTCTGTTACAGTAATCGCGCCACGAATGCTAGTCATAGTTTCACTCAACTTTCTGCTTCTTATTCGTATACAAGCTTTTATGGGTTAATTTACACTTTTACACTACTTCCGGCCAAATATCCCGTAGAAAAGGCTATTTGTAAATTATAACCGCCAGTTAATGCATCCACATCCAGCACTTCACCAGCAAAGTAAAGTCCTTGAATTTTTTTTGAAGACATGGTGGAAGGGTCAATTTCACTAACATCCACCCCACCTATGGTTATTATGGCATCTCCCGTTGTACCTGTTGGTGTAAGTTGTAATTTTTTTATACAACTTTCTAATGTGGCACGCTCGGCCTTTGTTAATCCTTTTTTATCAGGGGGAAGCCCGGCTTGTTCCAATACCACTGTTACCAAACTCTTGGGAAGAAAGTCACTTAGCAGATTTTTCAGAGATTTACCCGCATTTAGAATATCTGCAAGAACATTTGATGAAAGCGCGGGAAACAAGTCAAGAAATATTATTGGGTTTTCCTGATAACGGCCTGCCATATATCGGCTTGTCTCAAAAACCAAAGGCCCTGATATACCAGTATGGGTAAATAGTAGCTCGCCTTGACCCTTAAAAACTGGACGTTTCTCCCCATGAAATACTACTGAAAGTCCGATATCTCTAAGACTTAATCCTGCTAGTCCCCAATTTTCTTTTGTTTTGACTGCAACCAAAGCAGGATGCCTTGGTGTAATATTATGCCCTACAGATTTTGCAAAGCGATACCCATCACCCGTTGAACCTGTAGAGGGGTAAGTAAGCCCGCCTGTTGCAACAATTACATTGTTGGCTCTAATAAATCCATGCGTGGTATCAACGCCGCATATGCGGTTTTTATTGTTTTCGTCAACTTTCAGCCCAGTTACTGTATGATTCAACAAAATTCGCACGTTTTCACGCAATAAAGCTTTCTCCAATGCTTGCACAATATCCTCGGCGCGGTTGGATGTTGGAAAAACACGTCCTTTGTCTTCTAATTTCAATGGCACCCCTTGCGCCTCAAAAAAATCCATAAGCATTTGGTTGCTAAAAGTATAAAACGCACTATACAAAAATGAAGGATTACCAATTACCTGAGAAAGCAATTCTTCAATATCTGCTGAGTTAGTTAAATTGCAACGTCCATGGCCTGTTAAGCAAAGTTTCTTGCCCAGTTGGGCATTCTTCTCTAGCAATGTGACAATATGGCCATTTTGGGCGGCGGTCAAAGCGGCCATCATACCCGCCGGCCCACCCCCGATTATACTAATGTGCGGCACTAAAAGCACTAGTGGCAACCGTTCCAGGCATTAAACCATCTGCGCCCAATCCGGTAGAAAGCGAACGGTCGCCCATAATAGCGGTCAACTGCTCGCGTGAAATTTCATCGTGCATATACTGACATAATGCTGTAATCATATCTGTACTTTCATTAACGGCTTCATGATACATTTCAATAAAACTATCACTTTTTTCCAGTTCATCATGTCCCGGGAAATGCCAAAGATTCTTTTCAATATTCATATAATCAACACCGTCGGTGACATTTTGCATATGAATGATACTGGAAACAAGATGTTCACCAACGGTTAGGTTTTCCATAAGTTCCATCAAGCGTTTACGGCGGCCTGTTCGCGATTGCAACACACGAGTGATATTAACCATATACATCATGGCCTTTTGAACTTCACGTGGGCTAATGTTGCGGTCATAGGCTTCATAAAGTGCCTCACTAATGGCACCCGCCGCAATTTGTGCGGATTCGGAATCAGATTTAATCAACTGCCACAACTTATAATCTGCTGGTTTTTCACTACTCATTAAATCAAGCATTAACACATCAATAGCAGTTTCAAATTTGCGGTGATTAACGCTGTATTTGATAGCACGTGCCTTGTCACCTTTCTGGCGTGTGCCTGTTTTGAAATACACATAGGGATGCGCTGTTGCATCTAGTGCGTAATGTGTTAAGTATCCACAAATATATGCAAATATAGGGGCGCGAGACGATTCGGGAAGGGTTTCTGCCAGCAGAATATCAGTTATACTTTGCATAAATGCCCCAAAATGGTGCTTGTGCATTTCAATACCAACATGCCGCATATTTTTTTTGAGAAAGCCCGGAATATAATAAAAGAAAATATCAGGGCCTTGTGTCCCTATATTAAAAAGTTGCTGATAAGGTTTAATCATTTCCTGTGCTTCAAGTGGTGCGGCATGAAGTGCCGCCTGCCCGCATATATAATGTGTGATAAACCCTGGCATAGTTGCCATCGTCCTCTCTGAATCATTCTTACTTGACATCTGGTATAACAAAAGCCTAATGGAATTAAATTGGAATAATTATGAAAGCCTTTATTTGCAAACCTAGGCAATCTAGTCAAGAACAGTTCCAAGGAATGGCTCCAACGAATAGGGTATCATATAAACGAAAATTAGGCAAGAAAATAACTTGAACCTTTCTATATAGAAAAAGTCTAGTTTATTATTTCCTCAATCTGCACTAGAGCCTGTTTATATTTTCCTACAAAAGCATTTTGAAGGATATTATCCAGCACTTCGCTTATATCAGGGAACTGCTTAAATTTTTGCAATTCAACAGAAACTTCGTCGATTGTTGTCACATCATAATTTTCTAGGGCTGTTTTAAGCTTGGCAAGTTGATGCTCAAAATTCTTTTTCTCGCTATCGTCAATATTATCAAAAGTGGTATGGTTAGAATGTTTTCCAAAAATTCCTAAATAACTATTGCTTGTGGTGCTAGCTATCGCTTTTTCAATATTTGCAAGCAATTTTTTAAGGCTGTCCATAAAGTTAGCATTGTGCTTCATGATAAAGCCAATATCTTGCTTTGCACCTGCGGATTCCAGGATTTTTGCTTCGCTAGAAAGTTTATTTGCGCCAATATTTGCACAAGCCGACTTTAGGGCATGAACGTAGATTGTGTAGAGCGACAAGTTATTACTTTCTATGCAATTTGCAAGTTCGTAAATCTTTGCTGTACCATCTTTATGGAATACGGCAAGAGTATCCAAATAACTGCTAAGGCTTCCTCCTGAAAGTGAAATTCCCTTTGCTATATCAACATCTTCCAAGTTTATTTTATCCAATTCTGTATCGGACGAAGATATCCCGCATATTCCATCATTTGTCTCTGTAATTGCCGTGTCCGCTTGCTTTTGTTTTTCTATTGGTATCCATTTTGCCAGGATACCGTTTAATTTGGTAATATCAATGGGTTTTGAAATAAAATCATCAAACCCATTTTGCAAAAACATCTCCCTGGCTCCTACAATGGCATTTGCGGTTAGGGCAATAATAGGTATTGTAGAATAGCTTTTGATAGAAGATTCGGCTGGAATAGTAGTCTCATTAGAGTCAGCAGAGTCAGCGGAATTAACAGAATCAGCAGAATCAAGCCCACGTATAATTTTCACAGCCTCAATGCCGTCCATTTCAGGCATCATATGATCCATAAGTATCACATCATAATCTTTGGATTTGACAGCTTCTATGGCTTCTTTGCCGCTGGTACATAGCGTAACATTTACATGATAAAGTTTTAGTAGTCCTTCACCAACTTTTAGATTGGTATAAATGTCATCAACAAGCAGAATATTTGCTTCAGGTGCAATAAATTGGTCTATATGCAGATTATTTGCAAAATAAACTGTACTACCATTATTTAGAGCAATCACAACGGAAGTAAAATAGGCAGGCATTATTAGAGTTGAAAAATCCTTGCCACTTTTTGCTCTATTTGTCTTGTAAGAATCCGTCATCATTACGACTTTGGTATCTAGCTCACGTGTACTGATTATATGCTGAGAAGTATGTGCCAAGTCTTCTTCAGCAAAAACATAATCCCATTTACCTTCCAAAAGTTTGTTATGCAGTTCACTATCATCAAATATTATATGATAGCTCACCCCCAAATCTGCTAATGAACGTGCGGCATAATTCGTATAAATTGGGGTGCTTCCATATAACAATACACTTTTATCTTCAAAACGTGGTGCAATGGCACTATAATCGGTTCCATGATATTTTTCATGAAGTTTTTGTGGAAGGTATATTATAAATTCGCTTCCCTCTCCATACACACTAGTTGCAGAAATCGTACCTCCCATAAGCTTTACAAGGTTATGAGTTATGGCTAGACCAAGTCCTGTACCCTCTATATTGCGATTTTTCTCTAACTCAAATTGAGAAAATTCAAGAAATAGCTTTTTCATATCCTCGGGCTTTATACCAATACCTGTGTCTTTTATTTTTATGGTAAGCTTTATTGTGTCGTCGCTAACTCTTTCGCCTGTTATATCTAAGGAGAAGTATCCTTTTTTTGTATATTTCATTGAATTGGTTAAGACATTTAATAAAACCTGACGTATTCTAACTTCATCGCCAAAAAGCTCATTTGGAATATCATGTTCCATATAAACGGCAAAATGCAATTCGGGGTTGGTCATACGCATTTTAATGATACTGATTACATCGTTTATGATGGAGTAGAATAGATACTCTGTGTTTACAATTTCTAACTTTCCGCTTTCTATTTTTGAAAAATCAAGTATGTCGTTTATTATGGAAAGTAGATGTTCGCCTGAATGTTTGATGGTAATGGCTCGTTCCCGTGCAGGTTCGGGGATATCTTCTAGCAGTATAAGTTCGGCCATTCCTAGTACGGCATTCATAGGAGTACGTATTTCATGGCTCATTTTGGACAAAAAATCACTTTTGGCCTTGGAGGCTCTTTCAGCTTCATCCCTTGCCCACATAATAGGGGTCACGTCGGTAATATCAATAAGCTTGCCTTTTTCTTCGCCTTCAACTTCCATTTGTACGAAAATTATCTTGAAATAACGATATTCCCCATTCATCTCTACTTTAATGGTGTTTACATGACTTCCGACACTGTCTAAATCGTTGGCTATCATTTCTACCATTTCGTTGTTAGGCAATAAATCGAAAAGCGGACGCCCCATAGCATATTCGGCGCATTCTGCATTTGCAAGATTAATAAATTCATTGCTTATAAATGTTACTCTATTAAGTTCGTCCACAAGAGCAACCATATTTGGGGTAGTAGCTAACATTGTATGAAATGAAGTCATGGCTATGTTGGATTTACATTGTCTATTAGCAACATGCCTAACTGTTAAATATATACCTAGCATACAAAATATCATCAAAATCCAATTTTCGTAATAGAATTGACCGACATGTTCTCCGCCGCTAATGGGGAACCTAAGAACAATCATGGAAAAAAACAGCATAAAATTCAATAATACAATAAACCTAAAAAATGATTTCAAGCAAAGGTAAGCCCCACTTAAAGAACACAGCCCAGCAAGTCCAATAAAAATAAAGGATAACCCGTCTGTCCAAAACGCACCAATAAATAACATTATGGCAATTAATCCAGGAACAAATAGGGCAAGTAGCTCTGGTGTTTTAATAAGTGCAACAACGATTATTAGTAAAACAATTGTACTCCCGCTTAGCACTAGTAGGGGGAATATAGAATCAAAATAGCCCGATATATTAAGATAAATCCATCGGACGATTGTATAAATCAGCAATGCTAATATGGCAACCATATTGGTGTAAATAATATGTGAGCGTTCTTGTTTGTCTTTATTCAGCATTATTTTGCCTCCTTACATAAGAAAGGCCACTGGGTGCAACAATATTAACAGCCGCCGGAATGATTTTTGCATTGATTTCGGAACCGTAATATGCTTCGCCATCAGCGTTTATGTGCATTGGCGCGTTGGAGCGCACAATAATTTCTTTTGCGCGTATATGCCGTAATATTTTCGGGTATTTATAATATTTGCCCTTGGTATATCTGTTAACAAATATGGCTGTATTTGGCGTTATTTTGCCGCTTAACATCATAACTTCCATAAGTCCGTCGGCCGGGTGTGCCATTGGAAAAGGTGTTTTATCTCCTGCATAACAAGAACCATTTGCAAAATTTATTCCCAAATAAGCCCCATCATAATGTTCTCCATCAATGATTACCTCATATTTTTGACTTGCAACGCCTTTTTCCAGAATATCAATAACAGCAAAAGGAATTACTGCCATATATAAATGTTTTCCAAGTTTTTTTGCTAGCAAGGGATATTTTCTGCTGACTTCGTAGTATTTTAATACGGTGGCCGCTTCAATTCCGATACCGCAAAAATTTAATACATACCTATTGCCTATACATATAACATCCGTAGGAATTGTAGGCGCGTTAGCCTGTTTTTCGATATCTCTAAAAATCGCCTGATTACCTTCACCAAAGGCACGAACAAAATCATTGGTTGTCCCGTAAGGTATAATGGCAAGTTGAGCGTTAGGAAAATGTATAAGCCCATTTAGGCAGTCATATAATATGCCGTCGCCACCAACAGAATATACTCGTACTACTTCACTGGTATTGCTTAGGTATTTGTTTACAACCCTAATTGCATCTCGGGGATAACGGGAAATATATATTTGATATTCATCTTTATTTAGCTCGTTTTTTTCAAAATACGTTTTGAGATTGCTAATAACAGAAAACATATCGGATTCTTTCCCAAAAGATTTTGGGTTTACTACCACTAAATGCTTCATCCTTTTACCTCAGCCGCTATTCTCTTGAATTCATGGCTAATTCCCTCAAGTAAGTCAATTAGTATTGGGTCAAAATGACTGCCTTTGCCTTCCAGCAAAATACGCACCGCTTCTTCATGCTGAAATGAGTCTTTGTAAGGGCGAGGTTCAACAAGTGCATCATATACGTCTGCAATGGCCATCATTCGTCCCAATAAGGGTATGTCTTCGCCTTTAAGCTTTTTGGGATAGCCACTTCCGTCCCAACGCTCATGATGTGACACTGCAAAAATCCTTGCATATTCCAAAAAATCGCTGTCCATTGTTTGTTCTTTAAGCCTTAGAATTACCTTTTCGCCGAAGGTAGTATGCGTTTTCATTGCCTCAAATTCTTCAATTGTAAGTTTGCTTGTCTTATTAAGTATTGAATCTCTTATGGCAATTTTGCCCACATCATGAAGTTGACATGATTGCAATACCAATTCTTCATCAAGTCCTGATATTTCATCAGCATATATTTTGTTTGCTCTCATCGCGTTCATTAATGCTTTAATATATCTTTGCGTTCTGATAATATGTCCGCCAGTAATTTCATCTCTATATTCTACAAGCTCTGCCATTGTTGAAAGGATTGCATTTTTTAGTTCTACAACGGTCTTTGTTTTTTCCTTAACCATATGTGTTAAATTATTATTGAAAAATAGAAGTTCCTGTTTTTGTTTAACAAGTTCGCGTTTTTGTGCTTCAAAAAGAAGATGTATTTCCAAACGCTTTAGCAGACGTGGTGTAGAAAACGGCTTTGTTATATAGTCTACCGCCCCTAATGAAAGTCCTTTTAGTTCCATTTCTTCATTGCTAAGTGCAGTCAAGAAAATAACAGGTATATTGGCTGTGATTTCTTTGGCCTTTAACTTTTTTATTACTTCATGACCGTTCATTTCGGGCATATTAACATCCAATAGAATCAAATCAGGTTGTATGTTTTCAAGCATTTCTAACATTACCGCTCCAGAATTTAATGTAAAGACCTTGTAATAATCTGCAAGAGCCTTTTTTCCAATTGTTAAATTGGTTATATCATCATCAACCAAGAAAATGGTTTTCCGCTTTGCATCCATAATAAAACCCCCAGTTTGCTTTTTGCGAAACTATGGAAAAATTCGTTGTAACTCTTTCGGATATAGTGGGAACACGCCCTATAGCCTATGCAATGCGTTTAGTGTTTGTTCCATTAGGAACTGTCAAGAAATAACGTGGATAGATTCCGCAGGATTTTTGTACGAGGGCAAGGAAGCGGAAACCGCGCGTGCCCAAAGGCACGTAAGGCTTTACGCTGACGCAGACATCGTGCAAAAAGACAAGGAAGATGTTCACGTTATTTCTTGACAGTTCCTTAGGTTTCTTTTGATGGGAACCGGAATATGTTTTAAGCATTTGCTATATACATAGAGTATGAAAAAGGATAATGACAGTTCAAATACGGAAGATGAAAAGGGAAAAAAAGAGAGGGGGTTATTTTGGTTATGGCAAAAAAAAGAAGTCATGACAAATGGTCCACGCAAAAAAGACGGCCCTCTCACAGAAGAAGACCGGTATATTGTAGATAGTGCTATGCGGCTCAAAGGGGATTTGGATTTTCTACATAATCGCTTTGACCAAGCAACAGACCCGTTCCTTATTGACAGCCTAATCTATGAAATCCAAGCAGCGCAATTGCGGTACAAGTTTTACTTAGACCTCTGCAAAGAACGAGGTATTATTTGGGAATGGTAGATACCATCGGTATGCTCGTTTGAGTTGTTTTCCTATACTACTTGAGGAACCACATTGTATTCAATTTGTGACTGAAAGTAGTATACCATTCCTAAAAAAGGGGGGAACAAATGACTTCGGTACAATGGATGTGGATTGCTGTAGCGGGCATGGGGCTTATTGCAATTCTATTCTTTAATCGCCAGTTAAGAGCTGTGGTTTCTGTGGTAAGAAATGCAGTCTTGGGCGGGATAGGAATTTGGCTATGCAATATGCTACTGGCACCATTTGGGCTTGCCGTGGGGATTAACTTGCTAACGGTTTTTATTGTGGGGGTTCTGGGGATACCAGGTTTTGTGCTTCTTTATGTGACGCAGTGGATGATTGGATAAAATAATCACATAGGGGTGTTAGTGTACAGTCTGCGCATTTTGGGCCACGCGCAACACATACCCTGCGCCCATGGGTGATAATTTGCTGATTATATGGTGTCCAGTGGTTTTCTGGTAATGTTTTCATTAATTCAAATTCGATTTTTTCCGGGTCAGTATGATGTGTAAGCCCTAGTCTGTGTGTCACTCGCTTAACATGGGTATCCACCACTATACTAGGAATACCAAAAATATGCCCTCGGACAACATTGGCCGTCTTGCGCCCAACTCCGGGCAATGCGGTCAATTTTTCTATGTCTGAAGGCAACTGCCCGTTATGCAAATTAAGTAATTGTTGCGCGCTTCCAATGATATGCTTTGCTTTCATGCGGAAGAACCCGGTAGAATGTATTTCTTGCGAAAGATTGTTGATATCTGCCTCTGCAAGAGCCTTCAATGTAGGATAATTTTTGAATAATCCGGGGGTCACCTGGTTTACTCGGTCATCTGTACATTGGGCACTAAGAATAGTTGCTACCAGCAACTGCCAAGGTTCTTTATAGTGCAAAAAACAAATGCCATCATAGGGGTACAAAGCATCTAATTGTTTTAGAATGGCTTCAACTTTTTTCATATGCACTATTGAACAATTTCCACCATAACTTTTTTCTCGTTATGAATGGCCGCCGCCTTTACAACAGTGCGAATAGCTTTGGCAATACGCCCTTGCTTTCCGATTACCTTGCCCATATCTTCTGAAGCCACTCGTAGCTTTAAGATAATTGTATTATCTCGCTGTTCTTCATCCACTTCTACTTTGTCAGGAAATTCCACCAAATTTTTCGCAATGATTAATAGCAATTCTTTCAAGAAAAAACCTCCATCTAAATCTTATAAAACTAAATTTATAAAACTTACAAGGGCTGTTTTGCAACAGCCCTTTCGCTATACCGTAGTATAATGTCAAAATCAAACTACTCCAGCTTTCTTAAACAACGAACGCACTGTTTCTGTGGCTTGCGCACCGTTTGCCAGCCATTTTTTTGCCTCTTCAACATTAATTTTTAATGCCATTGGCTCTTTTGTTGGGTCATAAGTACCCAGCTCAGCTAAAGTTTTGCCGTCACGTGGGGTACGTGAATCAGCAACTACCACTCTATAAAACGGTGCCTTTTTTGCACCCATCCGCTTTAATCGAATTTTTACCATATCTTCACCTACTTTCTTTAGAGTTATAAAAAAATCTATTGGAAAAAGGAAAACATCCCTTTTTTGCCCTTTTTTGATCTTTTCTCCATTGCAGTAAACTGTTTCATCATCTTTCGCATTTCGTCGAACTGTTTTAGCAAGCGATTGACTTCTTGTATATTACGACCGCTTCCCCGTGCAATGCGTTTTTTGCGTGAGCCGTTAAGTATATTGGGGTTGCGGCGTTCTTTTGGTGTCATTGAATAAACAATGGCCTCTATATGTGCTAAGGCTTTTTCATCAATCTCCATACCGCCTACTTTGGAGGCATCAAAACCCGGAATCAAGGTAATCAAATCTTTAAGCGAACCCATTTTTTTGACTTGTTGCATTTGGTCAAGGAAATCTTCAAGGTTGAATGTGTTTTCGCGTATTTTTTGTTCCATTTCTATGGCTTGCTTTTCATCAAATGCTTGCTGCGCTTTGTCGGCAAGGGTAAGAATATCACCCATGCCCAAAATACGAGAAGCCATGCGGTCTGGGTAAAAAGGTTCCAAATCTTCGAGTTTTTCGCCCATGCCTACATATTTAACGGGTTTGCCTGTTACGGCTCGCACTGAAAGTGCCGCTCCACCCCTAGTATCACTATCAAGCTTGGTAACAATTATTCCATCCAAGCCCAACTGTCCACTAAAAGTTTCAGCCACATTGACTGCATCCTGTCCGGTCATAGCGTCCACTACCAAAAGAATTTCTTGAGGACGAACAGCTTGCTTCATTCGGCGTAGCTCTTCCATTAGTTCTTCGTCAACATGTAAGCGTCCCGCTGTGTCGATTATCACAATGTCATTGCCATTACTTGAAGCGTGTTTTATCCCCTCTGCGGCAATATGTGCCGGATCTTGTTGGTCACCCAATGTAAAGACGGGAATATCGTATGTTTTGCCTACAACTTGAAGTTGCTTGATAGCCGCCGGACGATATATATCACAAGCCACAAGCAAAGGTTGCTTACCCTGTTTTCGCAAAAGTCCTGCTATTTTGCCGCAACTGGTGGTTTTACCCGCTCCTTGAAGACCAACCATCATATAAACGGTAGGGGGCTTGGAGGAAAAAGTCAAATGGCTTTGCGCGCCCCCCATCATTGTAATTAGCTCTTCATGAACAAGTTTAACAACTTGGTGGCCTGGATGTAGTCCCTCTAATATCTCGCCGCCTACGGCTTTTTCCGTTACATTATTTACAAATGACTTTACTATTTTGAAATTAACATCTGCTTCCAGAAGTGCCAAACGTACATCTCTCATGGCTTCTTTTACGTCTTTTTCCGAAAGCTTGCCCTTGGATTTTAATTGTTTTATGACGTTTTGCAGTTTCTCGCCCAAATTTTCAAAAGCCATTCTTTGCCTCCTCAATAAGCAGTCGGATTTGCTTTACTAAGTTATATTGGTTATGTTGTTCTGACAACTGTAGTTCTGTGAGCAATATGGATGCCTGTTGTAAATAATGTTGTTGTTTGCTCCAGCTTTGGATAAATCCTAGCTTGCTTTCATATTTTTGTAGAAGTGCTGTAGTGCGTTTTAACTGGTCTGCTACGGCCTGGGGTGTAATTTGCAATATATCCCCAATTTCTGCTAAGGAGTAATCTTCTAAATATCGCATAACGAAACAATCACGCTGTTTTTCTGTTAACAACGCGCCATAAAAATCATGCAGTTGATTGTAGAAATGGAGCTTATCCTGTAACGAATGCTCTTTAGAAAACCTTGTTGAAGGCTCTACCATAACTATGCCCTACCCACACTAACGCTATATATACACTCCATATTCTAACAACTCGCCTATCAAGTAAAATTACTTTATAGAGTATAAATGTGATGGAGCTTATTGTCAACCAGCATTTCATTTCAAAACCCTCTATGCCGTAGTATAATAGCCTAAAATAACTGCGAGGGAACACGGGTGGATATGGACTCAAGTACACAAGTTTTAATGGATGAAAATAAAAAGGCTCAGATTCGTGAAGCATTCGGAATTGACGTAGACAGCGATTTATTCGACCCACGCTTCGACTATGGACAACTTCAAGAAACGCGCTCAATTCATAGTATCAAAGGTATACAGTGGCCAAGATATAAGTGGTGGAACTTACAAAGACTTAAAACGCTGTTATCTCATATGTATAGTTGACCATACACTGTTTGAAGGTGACAAGAAATATTTCCGAGATGGGATGTTTAGGGATGCCGAAGGTACTCCCATCACTAATGACCAAACCATAATATTCTTAGAGCTGACCAAAATCAGGTACTTGTTGAAAAAGTCGGTGGAAGAATTAACGGACATAGAATGTTGGCTACTATTCTTCAAATACGCCGCCGACAAATCCAAAAGGAAAAAACTGAATCAAATAATGGAAAGAAAAGAGGGTGTAAACATGGCTGCTCAAATTTTACAAACAATTAGCAGAAGCGAAAGGGAACGTTCACTTTATGAATCTCAACTCATATATGAACTTGACCAGCGTTCTGAGAAAGAAAGTGCGATATTGACTGCAAAGCGCGAGGTTGCAAAAACTCTTAAGCGAGACGGATTCCCAATGGAGGCTATTGCCAAAAGCACCGGAGTTCCGCTGAATGAAGTGGCAACACTATAATACTTGAACTTTGCCATCGCATAAGGGCATTGGGCTTCGGCTTGATGTCCTTTTTCATGGCGAAACCCCCTTCAAACCATATTTCCACTGGCTTTGAAGGGGGTTGTTTTATTATGCGTTCGCTTACATTATTGTGTTGACAGTTGTGCTGGTTCGATTTCTGCCAACGGCGTTGCAACTACTGGAGTTGGATTATTATCGTAGCCTACAACAAAGACGGATAAATCGGAAGTTGTGAAGGTGACAGTTTCCGCTTCTTCATTGTATGTGGTTGGCATTTTTGTTCTTGTGCCGTCATCATCTAAATGCCATGCCGCCGCTGGGAAATCACCATCATGGGGTAATGTGATTGTGATTTCTTCGGTAAAGTTGATGATAGGTTCTGTACCTCTTCTAACTGCAATCCGGTATGCTTGTTCATTCCTGTTTGTCGCTCTGCGTTGATGGGGTGTTAGGCTGGAGGAAGCGGCAAGTCCAATGGATACAGTTATAAAGTGTTCGTTGCCCTGCTGTAATGTGGATGAAATCACATTAGGGTTGAGAGTGATTGCTCCTAGTGGAAGCAGGATTTGCACTGATAACTCAGCTTCTGCAAAAGCATTTAAGCCTGCACGGGATAAACGTACTGTGTTTAGATTTTCCGCCGCTGAGAAATCAAAGGTTATGGTACTGTCAACTGCATCATTGATTAGTTGGTTTATTGTGCGTGACGGCAGGTTTAGTGTTGCTTGGTTGTTGGAGGTTGTGGTTCTTATGGCGTTGCCGCCGCTTACTGGAACCCGTACTGAGGTGATTCGGTTTGAGCGCGGGGCGGAGGGGGTTCTGGTTGTTCTACTGCCCTGCGTTCCGCCGCCTGTGGGTGGTGTTATTGGTGGGGGTGGTTGGTTGTTATTGCCGTTTTGGTTGCCGTTGCCTGGAGGTGGTTGGTTGTTGTTGCCATTGTCTGGAGGCTGATTGTTGGTTGTAATGCCCACGCTTGCCATTGGGGAACCTGCATCATGGGTTGCATTCGCCGCTGACCTTGCCCATATGAAATATTCTGTGTTTGGTGTTAGCCCTGTGAATGTCAAGCCAGTTTGCCAGCCTGTGGTTGGGGCAGTTGTGCCGCTTTGGTTTATTGCGTATTCAATGGTCTGCCCCGTGGCTGTAGTCAATACCGCCGCATTTATAGTTATGGTGTTTTGGGTTACTTGGTTTGCCGTCGCGGAGGTTTGGATTGTTGCACCGGGTGCGGGTTGTTGTCCTACATTGCGTTGTGGGCTGAACTGGAAAAAATGGTGATCATCTTTGTCAAGATGATCAAACTCAACGTAGTCAAATAAATATTGCCAACCAATTACATTGTCTGGCGTAAGTATATAGTTGTTTCTAACATCAAGTTGCGTAAGATTTGGGTTGTTGGACACGTCCAATTTCGTCAATTGATTGCTACGAACCAAAAGAAAAACAAGCAAAGGGTTGTTTGACACATCCAATTCTGTCAATTGACTGTTGTACACTCCAAGCCAGGAAAGTAAAGAATTATTTGACACATCTAATTCCGTCAATTGATTGCTATCAACCTGAAGAAAAACAAGCAAAGGGTTGTTTGACACATCCAATTCTGTCAATTGATTGTTGTATATCCCAAGCCAGGAAAGCAAAGGATTATTAGACACATCCAATTCCGTCAGTTGGTTGTTGTCGACTGAAAGCTCATTGAGCAAGGGATTACTTGACACATCCAATGTTGTCAATTGATTGTTGAATAGCGAAAGCCTGGAAAGCAAAGGGTTATTAGACACATCCAATGTTGTCAATAAACTGTGGGACATACTGAGCGTTTCAAGCAACAGATTATTTGAAACATCCAGTGTAGTTACTGGATTATGCCAACTTGAAAGCAATATAAGTGCAGTGAAGTACTCTATTCCATCAAAGCTTGTAATTCCTCTGTCATCAAAATGGAAAGACGAAATCCAATTCACATCTGATATGAGAATAGGATTTGGATAAGCTACGCGTGTTATTTCTCGCACGGCTGCTAAAAAATTTGGACAAGTAAATCTATCGGTTATATCCATACTGTCATCTAGCGGCGCAAAGTACAAAGCAGGTGGTGATGTTGTCTCTACCGCCAGCAAATCCCATTGCAAATAAGATGAATCATTGTTACCTGTCGAAGCATATGTGACAAATGGTATTGCACTTATTGCCACTGCCAAAGCCATTAGCAAGCTAACGACTTTCTTGTAATTCTTAAATTTCACTAAATACTCCTTTCGTAATGGCTACCATTCTGTAGCATTTCTCATCATGTAAGCTATCGTCGAGATTATCCTTATCGTCAGCTATATAGTCAAATCAGCACAATACTCAAGCCCAATGCAATCACCTCCAAATAATGTAAAGGTTCAGTGTCAAATGCCAATGATGTCAATTTCCTATGAACCGATTATATGAAACGTTCCACAAGTAATCGCCATTACGTTGTGGTACATTTTTCATGCCATTAATTACAGCCACGCCACATGCGTGTAACAGAATATCTATTGTGTTACATAGTCAAGAGTGGCGTATTTTCGGCAAATAAAAAATGGCATTAGGGTTATTCCTAAGCCATGAGAACAAAAATAGCGTTTGCATTTCCTGAATTTATCAGGAATGCAAACGCCTATGTAACACAATAGATAGTATGTTATGTCAAAACAAATCACAGGAGGCTATCCCATGAAAACAACAGAACCCATTCGCAACAAACAAGATGTAAACGCACTACTCAATTACTACCTAAAACGCGGTGAACTCCGCAATCATCTACTAATTACATTATGTATACATACCGCGCTTCGCATTAGCGACATACTTAGGCTTACATGGGATGATGTATACGATTTTGAAGCAAAACGTATACGCAGAAGCATCACCATAGTCGAAAAGAAAACAGGCAAAAGCAAAATCATTGCACTCCATAAAAACACTATCAGAGCGTTAGTTCTTTATCAACGTAAAAACGCAAAACCTGGAAAGCCTCTTATTATAAACGAACGTATAGGAAAAGCCATAAGTCGTATCCAAGCACACCGCCTCATTTGTGCCGCTGGTAAGGCTTTAGCTTTGCATCACAAAACATCTTGTCATTCCTTACGTAAAACGTTCGGATATCACTCTTGGAAATCAGGCGTTTCTCCCGCTATAATTATGGAAATCTATAACCACAGTTCATTGGCGGTCACGCGCAGATATCTAGGCGTGACACAGGATGATAAAAACGCTGTGTATCTTAACATGGATTTTATTGACTGACAAGCACTTTTAACTATACGACCAATAATTCTCGTTGGATTTTTTCGATTTCCTCTATAGGGCGGTTGTATTCCGCTGCTAATTGCATGGGCGAAATACCACGTAACAACCCTTTCGCTACTGCTAAGGCAACATCAAAGCCCTTTGCCTCACCTTCAATTAAGCCTTCAGCTTTACCTTCAGCTTTACCCTCAGCTTTACCTTCAGCTCTGCTTTCGGATCTAAGTTGCGTATCGTAATCCAAAAAATCCTTATAAAACACGATAAACTCCTCCTTGTTGATAAATCCGGTTAAATAACCGTTTTCAATACATTTCTTCCGAGCAACATCAAATGCTTTCTCAGCAGATAACCCCTTTTGTAGCTGTTCTCCATACACCTTGTAAAAAAAGGCATACCCAGCCAAAGCATTGTCGGATTCTACATCATTTAACTTGTCGAAATGAATGTCTACGATTTTCACTTCAGCATCTATATTCATTCCGATACTCTTAAGCGTAAATACAGATGTTGTTTCCTTCAATGGAGCTACTCCATTATAGACCACGTAGAACTCAGGAGTGGGAAAGTCCGGTATTCTACTTGTACTGTACAAATCTATTTTGTTTATCTTTATCCACAACTGCAACAATTCAATAAAATATAAAAACAAT
>Ga0123355_10000822_pt1 | contig 42541 bp, 35 predicted proteins | sample TergutEmb28metaG_3_FD_89872 | JGI IMG/M metagenome (GOLD analysis project Ga0123355, IMG submission 89872) | Embiratermes neotenicus P1 segment gut microbial communities from Petit-Saut dam, French Guiana - Emb289 P1 | ecosystem: Host-associated > Arthropoda: Insects > Digestive system > Gut ...
TGCCTCCTGGCGGATTAACCTACCCATATTGTCATAGGTATTTCTAAACAGCGTACCATTAGGGTCTGTACGGGTTAGCACCAGGCCATTGGCGTCATAGGTTAGGTTTTCTTGCTGGCCCAGCGGCGAGGTTGTCCTCGTTAGCTGGCCTCGGATGTTATAGGTGAAGGTTGTGGTGGCTACCCCTGCCGCTCCTGGTGCGCCGCCTACGCTCATTGTCAGTACATTTCCTGCTAGGTCATAGGTGTATTCCGTTATCGTACCATTGCCTGTATGGCTGCGGATTAGGCGGTTGTGATGGTAGGTGTTGGTTGTGGTTGACCATGTTGCTGCCGCCCCGGGGCGGTTGGTTGAGGTTTGCTCGCGGAGTAGATTGCTGTTTCTGTCGTATACATAATATGTGATTCGGTAGTGGGTGGTTGCATTTGTGCCTGTACCTACCCTTTCAAAGGGCACATCATGGCGGATTAGCCGTCCCAGCCCATCATAGGTGAACCGTTGGGTGTTGCCCATGAAATCTGTTGCGGTTAGCATCCGGCCTAAGCTGTCGTAAGCTCTGGTTGAGGTGTTGCCTTCTATGTTTCTTATTGAGGTTACGCCGAAGATGTTGTGGGTTATGGTGTTGTCTACGCCTAGGGTTCTTTCTCGTATTATCCGGCCTGCTATGTCGTAGTTGTAGGTGAATATCTGGCCGCCGGTTGTGCCCTCTTGGGTTCTTCTACCGAAGCGGTCGTATTGTACGAAGGTTACTATGTTGGGGGCGTTGCTTGTGATTGTGCCTGCTATTGCGCCTGTGCCTATTGTTGTGGTGGTTATGCGTCTGTTGCCGGCATCGTCGAAGATATCTTGGTAGGTTGTGGTTTGGCGGTGCATTATTGCGCCTGCGGCGTTTAGCTGGCGGGTTTCTGTTACTCTGTCGAATACGTCGTAGGTGAAGGCTGTGCGCTGGCTTGAGGGGAGGCCTTGGGCGTTTCTGGTTTCTGTTAGGCGTTGGCGGTTGTCGTAGGTGTTGGTTAGGATTACTGTGTTGCCTGACGGGCCGGAGGCGGCTCCTGGGGCGGTTATGGTTAGTAGGTTGCCTAGTCCGTTGTATCTGTAGGTGTAGGTTGCCCCTAGGGGTGTGTGGTGGGTTAGGGTGTTTTGTTGGTCGTTGTAGGTGTAGGTTTCGACGCTGCCGTTAGGGTGGGTTATTCTTGTTACTCTGCCCAAGCGGTCGTATTGCCATTGGGTTACGTAGCCGTTTCCGTCGGTTTCGGTTAGTACTCGCCACATGGTGTCGTAGGTGAAGCGGCGGTCTGTCATTAGTGTGCCGGATTCGTTGTAGGTGCGGATACGGCTCGGCTTTGTGTAGTTTTGGTAGGTGATTATGGTTAGTATTGAGGCTGTGGTATTGCTGGCGTCTGGGAATTCCCTGATTTCTGTTATATTGCCTCGGGCATCATGGCGGTAGGTTGTTCGAGAGCGCAGTACATTGTTTTCGTAGATTCTGGTTTCTAGGATGCTTCTTCTTGCTCCGCCTGGGCCGCCGCCTAGGACGTTTACTTCTCTTATTGTTGTTTGGGCGTCTGTCATGAAGGTGGTGGTTAGGGGCAGGGAAAAAATAGTCACTCCATTGCCACCACCGGCGGTATCATAGGTGGTTATTGTGCGGTATCTGGCGTTGGTGCTCATTGTTCCATTGGCTTGCAGGGCTAGTGGGCTTACTGCTGTTGTTATCTGTCTTTGAGTGTTGTATACAAAGTCGCTGCGGGTTGTTCTTATTCGGCCGCCGCTGTGTTGATCTGTAATTATGGATGTGGGGAGTAGGTTGGCGTTGTGGGTAATTCGTTGTTCTGTTACTAGGGTGTTTACGTGATAGCTGCGTTGTAGGGTGTTTACGTGACGGTAATTGAAAGTGTATACCGTCCGTAGGCCGTTGTTTTGGGTTACTGTTGTTGTGTAGGTGTGGTCAGCAGACGGGACTTGTACTCGCAAAGGAAATGCAGTGGCGTCTCGCTCGTAGGTGAATAGGGTGCGGTTGTATGCCTGGCTGGTTGGAGAAGTGCGTAGTTCTCTGGCGGTTACCCGCCATACTCTGCGGCTTCCATTTGTGCCTAGGTTTGCGCCGAAACGGGAATAGGTGAAGTGTAATTGCGCTGTTGATGGAAAGTTTACTTGGGTTAGGAGGAGTACATGGTTTAGATGGCCTACGTTGGTCTCGGTATTGCCTGCGTTTTTGGTGAAGAAGTCAAATCTGGCTACTTCTACTCGGTAGTGGAAGGTGGTTATTGCCCCTACTTGGTTTTGGACGCTGGTTAGTTGGAATAGACCTGCATGGCCTGGGATTGGGGTCATTGTTATCACGAAGGTGCTGTTGTCTGGGGCTGTTATGGTTATTACACGGTTGTTGCCTGATATGGTGTATGCAAGGTTAATTATACGATTATTTTCGTCTACTATACGGGTTAGTAGCCACTCGTTGCCAAAGCCTGGTTGGACGGCGTATTCAAACCTTATGGTATTTCCAAACCTATCACGCATTCCAATGATGTGTTCGCTGCTGAAGAAGTATTGGGTTCCGTCGTGAAATTGTAGCCTGCGGACTGAGCGTATGTTGCCGCTGGTGAAGGTTGTGTCATTGTGTAGATGCATATCGCCTCGGGTTAGCACTGTATTTCCGGATAATGCAAATGTGCCCTGGCCTGGTAGATATAGCGTGTAGCTTATGATTGATGGTAGGTCGAATAGCCAACCCGGCCCTAGCCCGTGCCGATCTCGCTGGGCTCGCGTGCTATTAACAAGTTGGGAGGGCAGGAGGGGTGATATTAAAGTATTAGTGCCGACTAGGTTAGAATTGTTAATCAGATATGAGTCATATGCGCTTTGGACATATATGGATTCTCGCATTTCTACTACGGGAATCCAGCCTACAAGTTCATATATAAGTATCATGTCTAAGATTAATACATATCCGTTGGGTAATGCGGTATAAACTATTATAAGGTCAACTAGGGCCCATATTTCATCTGCTTCAGTAATTATCGGTTCGCTTAGGTGTGTAGGCCTCGGTGGCGGTGCTGTAACAGGGCGAAGCAGTTCTGCATTGGCGGAGTTATACACTAGGCTTAGGTTAATTCCAAGGTTTCCTCTAGATGGCAAGGACAGGATGGGCTGCGTAAACATGGCTGCGCCTGTGTTTAACTGTACTGAGTCGTTTGCGTCGAAGTGTAGACCGAAGGGGTTTACTACTATGTCGGTGTGGGTGGTGGTTGTTAGGGGGGCTATGCTCTGGGTGGTTGTGTCTTCGATTTCGATTTCTTCTTGCTTGGCTTGGGTTTCTCGGGCTTGAGCCTCTCCGTTTCTTGATTGCAATTCTTGCTCTTCGTTGTTTACCATTGCATTATTCTGTGCTGTTGAGTCTACAGCACTTCTATAGAGGACGGATGCCTCCATCCTACTGGTTACATAATCAGAGGTTATGCCTAGCCTCTGCGATACATAATTAGATGGCATTCCCCATGTGGTTGGGGCTATTGCTGTGCTGCCGAATAGCTGTGTGTGGATATCGCTGCTTGCTGGGATGGTAAGTGTGGATACTTCGCCGTGTCTTGGGGTAGTAACCACAAGCGCACCTGGGGATGCGGCGGTCAATAATGACTCTGCCATGGCCATAGCGCGGGGGCGGAGGTTGGATGGTAATGCAAAAGCCGATGCCGCCTGTTGGGTGATTGTTAATGCGCCTGGGGAAACAGCTCCTGGGGAGGTATTAAATGACACCCTAAAAGGGGTATTTGTTATTTCCGATAACGGCAGCATTTCCATTGCTTCGGGGGGTATGGTTTCGGGTGCTGCGATTCCTGGGGATGTGGCCCCTGGTATGATGGTTGTTGGTGGGGTAGATGATGATGAGGTCTGAGCTGATTGCTGGCCTTGGGTTGATGGATTCAGCAAAGCTTGAACCAATGCTGCATCTATTCCAAAGGTTGTAGTTATTTCTTCTATGCTGCTGCTGTTTAGGAACATTTGCCTTGCTTGGTTAAAGCTTGCCATGTTTAAGGGGCGGTTGTTGCGGTTGCCTCTTGGATCACCTGTGGCTTCGCCGGAAACTTGGCCTGCAAATCCGCCCGTTGTTTGGCTTGCAAAGTCGCCTGTTGATGGGGTGTTTGCATCTATGATGCCTGTTCCTGTTGCAAGCATGGAGGGAAACATATCGCTGGAATCAAAGGGCCCGTTTACTAGCCTGTTGCGGTTTACTGCGGACGATATATCAAACAGTTGTGCAATGGCTTCAAACTCTGCTACTGCCTGGTTGCGGGCTGTGTTGTCGGGCATTGCGGCAAAGATTCTCTGTGCTTCGGCGTAGTCAAAAATGCCCAGGGATACTATGCGCATTAGCTCTACGCTTTGCTGTAGGGTAAACCCGTCTTGTTCCATGGTGGCAAACAGGTCTTGTGCTTGCTCTTGGGCTGTATAGGCTATATCTAGCTGCCTATGTAAGAATATTAGCTCGCTTTCGCTTAGGACTGAAAATGGGGCTCCGCTGTTTACTAGTGCAGCAAAGTCGGCTAGCTCTCGTATGTGCCAGTCTTGGGTGGCGTATTCTTCCTGCTGACTTAGCCAGTGTTCTAGCTCTTCTGGGGATAGGGATAACGGGCAGCCGTGGGGATAGGGGCGGTGGTCATATGTCTGATTGTCATTTAACTGCCACTCGGCGTCTAGCCATTCTCCCCCCATGCCATCTCGTGAGTTATCAACACGGAATGGCTCAATTTCAGGCAAGATGATTGGGATGAACTCTCCTTGAGTTGTAAGGCTTGATGGGCTTGCGGCAAATACGGTCAGCGATGGCGTCACCATCGCCATTATAAGTACGATTATCACTAGTTGGTTGAACTTGCGGGTTATTCCTTTTTCCATTGCTTTTCCTCCTCTGTATTAGCCACTTCGTAGGCAGTATTTTCGCTTTGGATTACATGAAAAAAGGCCGACTGATACCACGGTATCATAGTCGGCCTGTAATGCTAATGCTGTTGTAAAACCATTGCCTGCCCCTCAATTGCCGGACATATACATCCTGCAGGCTTGGCAGAACCTGTAGCCTTGGCAAAAAAAGTAATCCTGTGACACTGTTCATTCCTTCACTTCCTTAGCATCATACACTTGCTATCAAAGAAATGTACCACGGTCTTAGAAGCTATCTTCATAGCTGCTTACTTGATTGATTACACCAATTAACTCCAATTTCCGCCATCATAATGCAATTTGTTACAGTTTGCAACATATTTGTAAATAAATTATTTAGAATAAAATATTTGCCCTTCATAATCCGCAGCGCTCCTACCCGCGCAGCCCTTTCTTCCGATAAGCCACAACAAAAAACGCCAGCAGCACAGCCGCATTGGCCCCCACCACAAGAAGGGCCCGGCCAAAGTCCACGTAAGGGTCAAAGATAACCATATTAATCTGATACGTAAACAAAAACTCCGCAAAGCGTGCAATAGTCTCATTGAAGATAGCAAAGAAGGGAACAAAGGCCAAAATCATCATCATAGGGGTATAGATGGCCGTAGCCTGCTGCACATTTTTTGCAAAGATACCAATAGCCCCGCCCAGTATAGATGACACAATAAGCCCAAAGGACGAAACGATGATATACCGCACCAGCAAAGTGCCGGTAAAGCCGCCTATCCACACCATAGCGCCCAAAGAAACAAGAGATATCAAAAATATAAAACTGGCAAGCCCCGCCAGGTACTGCCAAGGCTTAACCCCGGCCATAACCAAAAACCGCAGGCCCTTGTATTCATTGTCTTCCGCCACATTGTTGGCAATTGCAATCATAGGTCCGCTACCCACAAGCATAGCGGTAAAAGTACCCGCATGGATATCGGCATCTCCCATTACCTGCCCCATAAGAAATGCCATTACAGGCCATATCACAAACATAGAAAGTATAGAAATATTTTTGGGCAGGTCGTGCATCTGCTTGGCAAAAATCGCTTTTATCGCTCTCATTCCGAAGCCACCCCCGTCATCTTCATAAATACATTGCCTAGATCCGGCACTGTTTTGTAGGAATCATGCTTGTCGCAGATTTCTACCGGGCTGCCATGCTCCACTATTTTGCCTTTGTGCAGCAGGGCAACTTGGTCGCAGAGGTCTACAGCCTCCTCCATGTTGTGGGTGGTTAGGAAAATTGTGGCCCCGTTTTCTTTTAGGCTCATGATTAGCGCGTGGATACCCTTGGCCGTTGTAGGGTCAAGGGCAGATGTAGGCTCGTCCAAGAACAAAACCTTGGGTGAGTGCAAAATAGCACGGGCCAAGGCCAGCCTTTGGCGCATCCCTTTGGAAAGCTTCGCTACCTGGGTAGTAAGGTCGTTGCCAAGGCCAACGCTTTTTAGCGCTTCGTACACCTTGCTCCTATCCACGCCGTATATCCCGGCAAACAGATACAGGTTTTGGGATGTGGTCAGGCGCTTGTACAGGCCATCCTCTTCCAGCATCAGCCCGGTTTCTACCGGTGTTGCGCCAACACTATATTGGCCGTCTTCCGGCTTTAGCTGGTTGGTAAGGATGTTGATGATTGTGGTCTTGCCAGAGCCCGAAGGGCCAAGCAGGCCAAATATCTCACCCTTTGCTACAGTGAAGTTCACGTCACTTAGGACGGTTTTATCGCCAAAACGCTTGACGATATTGGTCATTGAAATCAATGTTTTCCCTCCTTATTTGCTTTATTGCTTTTGTACGAGGATTATAGCAGAAAAACTTATATCAAGAATTCATGTTCTTCTTTGTCTTGCATGGAATCCGCATCATACATTGTCGCAAGACATAACAACAAAGGCAATAGCATCCTCTGCCGTATGTGAGATGCTAAGATGAAAAGAATATCCGCATGGGCCTCTAGCAGCTACTTCATTCAGCACTTCTGCCGATGTTCTATCCATAATCTCTGCCGATGCTCTATTCTGTACCCCTGCCAACCCGCTAGCAATTATCTCCGCCTCCCCATGCAAAACCACCCCAGGCCGCCCATTCTCATCATGAACAACCTCAACCTGGCTAGGCCAAAACCCCTTAAATCCCGTGCCAAGGGCCTTAGCCACGGCCTCCTTTGCCGCAAACATCCCCGCCGCCGACACATGGCTTTTTCCCAATAAATAAGCCCGCTCATTGGAGGTAAAGACCCGCGCCATAAAGCGCTCGGTCATACCCTCAAAGCGGGCTGTTTTTACAATATCAACGCCTATTCCGATAATCATATAATTCCATCCATACCTTAGCGGCCTATTCCGGCCAAGAGTCTCTGCTACCCCAAACCTCTACGCCCATCTCACGCAACGCAGCAGCAACCTTGGCCACAGGCAAACCCACTACCGTAAAATAGTCTCCTTCAACGCGCTCCACAAGAAGGGCGCCCTTGTCCTGTACGCCATAAGCCCCGGCCTTGTCCATAGGCTCCCCTGTGGCGATATAGCCGTTAATCTCCACATCCGACAGTCTCCGGAAATACACCTGAGTAGCATCCACAAAAACCCGGGAATCTTTACCCCGTAGTATCGCCACCCCAGTATACACCGTATGCCCGCGGCCTCCAAGGGTTCTAAGCATATCATAGGCCTCGGCCTGGCTACCCGGCTTTCCCAGCACCTTGTTATCTATATACACCAATGTGTCAGCAGCTATGATAACAGCATCATCACCGGCCGTGTTTCGCACAGCGGCTACATCATCCATTGTCCAAGTAGAGTTGGCCTTGCAAAACTCCTCAACTTCACGTTCTGCAAGCATTTCCCGTACAGCCTTGGCCTTGCGCTGCGCCAACTCGCGCACCTGAATGTCCGGCGGGCCATCAATAGTCTCATCTGCGCCGCTTACTATAACCTCACAAGGGATACCCACTTGCGAAAGCAGCTGCTTCCTCCGGGGAGACCCAGAAGCCAGAATAATTTTTGTCAAGATTATTACCCCTAAAGCGAAACCGCGCAAGGCGCGGTTTCATAATAAGATTTTAGGATTACAATATATGCAATTTTACACATGTTTGCCAATAATGCCAAGGCACTATACTCAGCTTCGTCCTAGTCCGTCCGGATAGCCGCAAGAGCACTAAGCTTAGTGGCCCGTCTTGCAGGGAAGTACCCAGCAATAAGCCCAACCCCGGCAGCAACCCCCAAAGCAAGCAACAACAGCCAAGGTGTAATCAAGGACACAATCGCATCCTCCGGCGCTTGGGGCATACCCCACCAACCGCTCATATCCGGCGGGCCAAGGCCTTCTAGGAATGGCACATCAAAGTTATTCATCACATAGGAGCCTATTAGGCTGACAGCAATGCCAAAAATCCCGCCAATTATACCAATCATTACGGCTTCCAGCAAAAACATCCTGCGGATATCCCTGATAGATGCGCCGATAACCTTCATTACACCAATTTCCTTTGTGCGTTCGGTTACAGAGGTTATCATGGTATTGGCTATGTTGATTGTGGCAACCAGCAAGCTTATTCCCGCAATTGCCGTAAGTAGCGTCCTCAAATTTTGTTGCTGGCGGCGCTGGGTGTTAATAAACTCACCGGGATAGCTGGCCATAAAGCCCATTTCCTCAATGATTTCCGCAACCCTGTGGGTATCGTCAATGCTGGCCACCCGCACAAAGGCGTTGTCAAAAGTGGTACGCTCCCGCTCGCCACGGATGGGGGAAAACCAGCCCCATTCCTGTTGATCTTCCCTTTGAGATTCTTCCGCAAGCCAGTTCATTTCCATCAGCACATCAATGGTGACATAAATACGGGTATCATCCCACATATTTGCAGAGCGCTCCAGCACACCCACTACATTTAGGTCAAAAGTGGAAATCGGCCTAAAAACTTCCTCAATGTCAAACATGCTGTCGTCCATATCCATGCCCCACATACTCATATCCCAAGGGGATGGCGCAATGCGGTGATCATATGATATTTGTATGGGGTCGTTGATAACGTCTACCAATGGCTCAATGTTATCAAGGTCAAGGCCCCATATATTCCAGGCCCTTATTTCGTCGCTACCCGGCACATAAAAGTTAAGCTCTGCAAGGCCGCCAAACACAGCCTCAATACTTTCCATTCCGTTGCTGGCCCCCAGAAAACGCCCATAGGCCAGCCTATGCCCCATCAGGGCTAGGGCCTCGGGGCGCATTCCTATTACATCCCATCTGGTTTGGGCGGCATAGGGCCCGCTGCGCATGTAGAAGCCACCCTGCACAATGGGAGACGACACAATAACCCCAGGTATCTGGTCAAAGGAAGCTATTGCAAAATCGTCAATCTCAGCGAAATGATCTGGCACTTCCCAGCCACCGCCGGGGGAGGGCCTGCCCCAGCGGGCAGTGCTTACGTTTATAACCGTCATGTCGGCATCCATGCCCTCCATCATCTCGGCAAACTGGGCCTCTGTGGCCATACCAAGAGACATCATAAGAATAATAGACGCCGTACCAATTATTACGCCAAGCAACGTAAGAAAGGTACGCAGCTTACGCTTTATCAAGCTTCTGACACATAGGCCAAAAACATCGAAACTACTCATTAGACCACCCCATTTAAGACCCAATGCGTTGTCATTTTGCGCGCGAGGTCACCAGTGAAAAAGGTTATTCAAAAAAGACAGCAGACGGCACATGGAATCCATAACGAAAGCAAGTGATTCATGACCTCAATCGCTTTTGTCAATAATGAAACAGAAGGGATTATATCCGCATATCATCATCGTCAAAGTCAAGGCTAGACCGCTTGCGGTTAATAACTATACCCACGGCAACGCCCGCAGCTACAATCACACCCGCGGCAGGCCCCCAGAAAACCGGCCGGCGCATAAATGCCCATATCCGTGAGAATATTCCGCCTTCTCCTTCACCATTAAAGTCCTCACCCCACATGCCGCCATCGGGGCCAAAATCAGGGAACCGGTCTGCTCCGCCTTCAAGCCAGCCGTCTTCACCCTCAGGCCAGCGGCCATCACCAAAATCTCCGCCGAACTCGCCTCCAAAGCCATCACCGAAATCTCCGCCCCCTCCTACCTCAATGGCTATCGGGTGGGAGATATACACAATTTCACCAGCTTCGTCTTCGGCGTATACAACTATTGCGCCTTCCTGGAAGCCCGGCTCCAATGGACGAATCCGCCCCCGGAAGGTGTTGGTACGGCCAATCGCAAGGTTACCCATATACTGATTGGATTCACTTGTATCAAAGTTGCCGTCCACCCTTACACGCACATTGCGCAGGTCAACACGGCCTGTGTTCAATATTCTAAAGTCAAAGTCCACAAAGCCAAACATATCCATAAAGGGCATAATCTGAAGCTCGGGTGGCTCTGTTTCCAGCCGCGAGAACTGGGCAACGGGGATGCTTAGCAGCTGCACCGCATCATGGTTATTGTAGTCTTGGTCTTGATAGTCCAGGTTCACCTGAAGGGTATACATGCGAGGGGCTGCATCCGGCAGCGTGAACATGGTAACAGTTTGGGTAACAGCTTCCCCCGGTGCAAGGAAGGGCACAAACAGGGTATTGCTGCCGCCAACAGGGGTAAATACAGCGCTGCCGACTTGTCCGCCCGGCAATGCGGCTGCCTGAGCCTCAAGTACTATCATAACATTGTTTACGGAACGGGATGCGGATGTGTTTAGGAAGGTAATTTCCATGTCAAAGTTTTGCCCTGCCCTTGGGATTTGTGGGTATGGGGCAAAAGAAGATACTATTATCCTTGGGGTTTGGGTACGGCCTGGTTCATCGTCGTCGTCATCCTCGGGATTATATACATTAAGAGCCACATATTGGGCAAATGGCGACGGAGTGCCGCCTGCACCCCGGATAGCATAATCAACATCTATGCGGATTGGATGGCTATGGCTTCCTGCGCCGGGTGCGGGCATAAAGCCAAAATCGAATGAGTGGGATTCTCCTGGGCCAAGGGTCCGTAAGGTTTGCACATTTGACGTTGTGGGAACCAAACCATTGGTTGGCTCTACCTCAATCCTAATATCGTGGGCTTCTGCATCTCCATTGTTAACCAACTCGAAAGCGATGCGGCCGGTTTGCCCCATGCTTAAGCGGGCTGTTGGAACGGACAGGCTCCGGATTACTAGGTTGGGGCTTGTTGTGGCGTAGTCTGCCAGTACTGTTACAAACAACGGTATGAGGTCACGATCTGCCGATACCCCCCTGTATATAAGGCGGAATTCTAACTCGTGGGTTCTGCTGCCAATATCACGGGCAGTTCGGAAGGTAAAGCTTACCTGCCTGGTTTGTCCTGGCTCCAATGTGGTTATGAAATTATTGTTAATGTCACTTGTTAGGAAAATGGTACTGCTGCTAAGGTTATCAACTGCGATTTGCACATCACTTGCGGCAACAGTACCGAGGTTTTGAACATCTGCCGTTACAGTGAAGGTCTGGTCTGGACCAATAGCAGATGTAGACATTTGAAAGTTGCCCAGCCGGACGTTGGTTGTGCCTGCTTCACCTGCCACCCGGACGTTAATTCTGTCCTCCGAGCTCTCTGGTGCGCCATTTGCTTGGTTGTAACGATGGATAAAGTTTATGACCCCAGTATCCCCTGGGGCTGCGCTTGCATCTACGGTTATGCGCATAATCATGTCCCGCTGGGAGCCATTATTTAAACTGTTAATACGGTTGGAGTTATTCAAAAATTCAACAACAAACGGAGCATCACCAGCTACGGTTGCCGTACTTAGGAAGCCCTGAGCCGCCGCGCTGCCAATATTGCGGACTGTCACGGCAATTTCTAGCACTTCGCCAGGCTCAACTACTATATTCTGTGGGGTTACAATATGGACGAGAGGCTCCCGCACTTGAGTGTTTGTCCTAAGGTCTTCAATTTGCTGCCGCAGATCGGCATTTTCATTTTGCAGCCGCTCTAACTCATCCAGCACTCCTTGCGGAATTGCAAATACAGGTGTTGCCATAGGCACAAGCAGCGCCAGTACAGTCAAGCTCACGATAAGTAATCGCCTAATCTTCTTCATCAGTATCGCTCCTCATAGTAGCATCATTTTCTTCAATATTTTTTGCCGAACTAACAGCCTCGTTATTCGTAATACTCTCCACAGCACCATCCCGGATACTAATAACACAATCCGCATACTGTGATATCTCAGTATCATGGGTAACAATAACCAGTGTCTGGTTACGGCTTCGGGCAATACCCGTAATCAAGTCCATCATCTCAAAGGTAGTCCTGGTATCCAGGTTACCGGTAGGCTCATCGGCAAACACAACCTGAGGGTCATTGACAAAAGCCCGAGCAATACTAACCCTCTGCTGCTGCCCGCCAGAAAGCTCTGATGGCTTATGCCTAGCCCGGTTGCCAAGGCCAACGGCCTTAAGCATGGCCCCCGCCGCCTTTACTCGCTTTCTCTTTGGTACTTTGCGAAAGATAAGGGGAAGGGTGACATTTTCCAGGGCCGTAAGGGTCGCAAGCAGGTTGTAGGACTGGAAAACAAAGCCTACATACCGCTGACGGTACAGGGCCAGCTGAGTCTCACTTAGAGATTCCAGAGGCTTGCCCTTAAAAAGAATAGAGCCCGCTGTTGGCTTCTCAAGCCCAGCAAGTAAGTTAAGCAAAGTAGACTTACCCGAGCCAGATGTCCCAAGAAGACAGTAAATCTTACCCCGTTCAAAGGTAAGACTTATGTCCTCCAGGGCAATAATCCGCTCCTCGCCCATCCGGTATACTTTGCGTACATTTTTTAGATCAAACAGTACATCCAGGCAAATCCCCCCTTTATGTCCAATTACGTCTTGTGATTATAACGCATGTAAGCGGGTTTTGTTCCATGCTTACTCTAATATAATCCATTTTTATATCATCGGTTTTGGTTACGGTAATAAATTATACCTGGCCTTTATTAGGAACTTGTTAAGCATTTGCTAAGATTTTTCTAAATTTCGCATTTATCTGATTTTACATTTTCCATGCTGTTCAAGTGCGTTGAGAAGAAAAGCTGTAGCCGCTTTTATTATCCAGGATATCAGTAGCATCTCCAATGTACGAGGCTGTATTCATACGGATGTGGTTGTTGATAATGCATTGCAGGCTGTGTCTGAGTGGCAACGCAAAAGGGGCGAAGCAGTAAGAACGCTCTCTGTGATTGAAAAAATAATCACCGCGAACATCCTCACTGCTTCGCCTCCATCCAATGGGTAGTGCGCCATTCTTTCACGTTGCCACTTTTCGGCTTGCATCTATTTCTGTCTCCACTCGTTCAGCTTGCCGTCCTACACACCAGAAGTAGCCCCAACCTGCCGTATATACCGCAGATAGAAAAAGTTAGGCTTATTATGCTCCCACCGAAGATGCCGTATCATATCAAAGTAACTGTCTTCCATAAGAATCCGTTCATCTTCCGACAACTGACCATATCCATACCGGGCCTTGTAGTAAAGATCAACTAAATCCTGCAAAAGTACAGAATCACTTCTAAACCTAAACCGCTTGCCCATTCTTTTCCCATAGGCAAAGGGAGTCTCTGTCGGGTCTTTTGCATTGGTGCAGTAGGATGTTATATCCAATATGCCCTTAAAATAGACGCCTATTTGCTGGTTGATGGGCAGCTTCCTTATCCGCTTCACCCTTGACATAACCTGCATACATCTTATCAGAACAAACGCCAGCACAAGCCCCACTAGCGCAGCAAGGCCAATTAGCACAATCCTGCGCACCTGGGCCAACTCTATTGCGGTTCTTCCTGTGGCATCATAGCCTCCTATGCCATTGACGGGTGTACCGGGAACACTGTCCATCCACATGCCCTCCAGCCAGTAGGGCCAATAATCATCGTCCCAATCCATCCAGCCGTCCATATGCCAGTACGGATTTATCCCACCTACCGGCGGCGGCACATGTTCTGGGTCAATAAAGAAGGCATAGGGGGCCGTGGCTTCTACTATCAGCCAGCCAAAGCCTTCCAGATACACCTCTACCCAGGCGTGGGCCATCATATTGGTTACGGCAAAAAGTGCCGGATTTTCCTCTGCCGGGGGCAAAAGAAAGCCCTCTACATAGCGGGACGGTACACCGGCGATGCGGCTCATTACGGCCATTGCAGTGGCATAGTACGTACAATAGCCCTCTTGTCCCTCGAAAAGAAAGTGGTCTACAAAGCACACACCATAAGGCACAGGCTGTGGGTTAAGGGTGTATGGAAATTGCACCAAGTAACCCCGGATAGCCATTACCCGCTCAAAATCATTATTTGCGCCCTGGATGATATCCGCCACCAAGTCATGAACCCGCTGGGGCACTATTTCCGGCACATACATAAAATGTTCGCGCACGGTTTCGGCGTACCGGGCCAACACATCGCGGGAAAAAACGTCCAGCATCGTCATAAGCTCCTCACTGGAGGGCATGTACTGCACTCCTCTGGCGGGGATTTGATGGGCGAACATTTCGAATAAATCATTTATGTCGTTGGCAGTGACAACGAGGGCCGCCGATGGAGATGCATTTGACGTGCTTCCTAAGAATGCAACATCTACCCATTCTCCTTGAGTCTCATACGCACCTTGGAAAGACCCCATAAGCAGCGCCTCTACAAAGGACAGCCTAGGGTTAACATTAAGGAAGTTCATAGTATACTGCGCCCCTCTGCTCATAAAACCGGGGGCACGGATATCTCCCGTTGGGTCAAACATCAGCACAGGCAAGTAATCCGACCCGGCAGCATGGAACCAAATCTGCCTTGCATTTTGGGGCCTAAACACAGTGCCTGTACGGTTGGCCCCTATTGCAACTGTCACCTGGGATATTGGCATGTAGGTATGCATGTAATAGGTATACATATAGTGGAAATATTCATTGTGGGCTTCATCATATTCATGCCCCTGGCCCTCCAGACCCAAAGTGCCAAAATGATCCGATGCAATATGGCGATGGTCTTCAATAGGAAACAGATTCCAAAGCAGGCTCATGGGGATATTGACCCGATGGTCTACAAGGGTCGCCCCTCGGATAAGGGCAACTGTAGTCTCAAGCATCTCAAACCTCCCCGGGGCCATGCCCTGGGTATAAAGCTGGCCATGCTCAAGGTCAGTCAGCCACCGATACCCGGTATAGATATTGTGAGTTGCCCCGGCAAGATAAGTGCGCCCCGGGGCCTGTACAGTCATAACATTTCGGGCATTGGGGGCAACAGGCCCGCCAAGCCGCCCGCCAGTACCGGAAAACCCCGTAGACTGGAATGAAAAATACATAGGATTAGTAAGGGTATAAATAAAATCCCCAATGGTAGAAAGGGGCCCGTCAAAAAGCTCTTGCAAAGTACGCCGCTGGAAAAGATCCGCCTCCATAGGCACACTGCCATGAACAAACCAAACCAAGGCCGCACAGATAGGTGCAGCCACATACACAACAGCGATACCGTTGTTGGTCTTGCGGATAAGAATCAAGCAAAAGCAAAGCAAAAACAACAAGAAAGAAAGCGGATCCCGAGTAAACCCAGGCCCCCATGTAAAAAGAAAAATTGCTATCCCAGTAAGGGAAAGAATATAAAAGCTAAACCGATACAGCATAAAAATGGCCACAGCAAGACCTAAAAGCAAGCTAACTATCCACAGTACAGTAGTGCCCAAATCCGCCCTAAAAGGGGCATAGCCCTGCACCATCATCTGAAGGTCATACAGATGCTGGGCCTGTGCCTCCCACCGCTCCAGGGTAAACAGCACAATAAGGGCCACAAGGGCCACAACCGAGCCGGTTATTATCCGGGTATACTTGTTGTAGAAGATAGCCACAAACAGCGCCAGGGCCGCAACCCCCATAAAAAACAGCCGAAGCTGCTCCACCTGTATAAATGTGGAGCTGATTATCACCCGATTAAGGGAATATATATACATACTGCCAACAAACAGGCAAAAAATATAGTCCGTCAACGTCCGTCCATGCCTCTGGGAATCGTCATAGGTGTCCGGTTTGGATGCGGTTGGTTTGGTCGCGGACTTGGTTGCGGTTGTGTCCTGGCGTTCTGTGCTATAAGCCATTGCTACGCCCCCTTAAGGTAAGAACTAAATTTAGAACTAATGTTGATAGGGTAATCTTTGATTGGCAAAAAGACCAAAACCAGCAGCAGATTACTCTGGCCAAAACATCAAGCCCGATGATATCGCTTTTGACCAAATCATCAAAAGTGAGCATAATCGCTTTTATCCAAAGGATCAAAACCCATCATCATCCTCTGTAACGCGATATGCGGCCCCAGTCCCTTCTTCCAACAGCTTAAATATCTTCTCTGATTCCCGGGTGGGACGCCGCGGTGCAAAATAAATTACCGCCACATAGTGGCCGTTGTTCTGGGCATTGGCGATACGTTCATATAATGTAGTATCCAACCTGGTAGTCATGATAATCGCATTTATATATCCCGATGTAGTATTAAGGCTTTGGCTAAGTATGGCATATGGGCTAAGGGCAGGGTCTTCATCAAAGTTAAGCCGCCCCGCTGCCTGATAAACCGCCTCAAAGTCCGAAGGGTTTCTACCACTTATACCATGGCCTTCTCCAGCCATAAACTCCACGGGCATACCCTTCTTTAAGCAAAAATCCGCAAGGCCGATTGACATCTCTATCATCTTGTCTTCCATGATAATCTGCTCTTTATAGTTGGTATCCATGCGCTTTGTATCCAGTATCAGTGTTACCTGATGCAAGGCATTGGATTGAAAATTCTTAACCATCCACTCATTGCGCTTGGCGGTAAGCTTCCAGTGTACCCGCTTTATAGAGTCTGTGGGCAAGTAGTGGCGGATATCGGAAATAGTAGCATAGTCCTCATCCCGTATATCAAAGCGGGACTGGGCTTGGGTCATCAAGTTGGATGTGATAGGAAAGTCAGACATATCAGCTATCCGCGGCATAGAAACAACAGAAGCCTGCATATTAATATTGCGGTTAAGCCTAAACAGCCCGGTAAGATCCATAATCTGAATAGACTTGATGCCCATTTCGTACTCACCCCGGTAATTGACTTGAAAAGGTATGGCCTTGTGTATGGGCTTAAGAGACGCCACATTCGTAATCATGGAATCCTGCATAACCACAGCAAAGTCGTCCCCGTAAAACACGAACCTCACGCCGCCAAAAGGTATCCGAAGCGGGTTAACGATGCTGACGATAAGGTCACCATACTCCTCTTTTACAACTGTATCCGGCAGATGCTGACTAAGCCGCAGAGTCATAATCCCAACCGCGGCAAGCAAATATGAAATAACAGGCAGAATTGTAAGCACAACAAGGGACACATAAAGCATCCGCTCTCCATATAGCCAAGCCGAACCACCAACCAACACCCACACTACAAAATATCTGGCGCGGTTTAGCCCAAGGGACATAGGCTCGGGTTTACGTATTGCTTTTAGCCTAGACATTACCTAGCTTCTCATTTCTGTTGTTGCCTGCTTTACAGCTTTTTCAATGATATCCACAGCCCGCACCTTCTTGATTGCGGCCTCCTGCTTCATAAGAATCCTATGCTCCAGGATATGAGGGGCCATCTGAATTACGTCATCGGGGACTGCAAAGTCACGGCCATTGTAAAGGGCCCATGCCTGGGCAGCCTTAAACAAACACAAGCTTGCGCGGGGGCTTGCCCCCAGTTGGATATCAGCTTGCTCACGGGTAAAGCGGGCAATAGTTACAATAAACTTGTTGATACTGGCGTCAACATGGATTTGCTCTGCCAGGTTTTGTATCGCGATAATATCATGGCCTTCGGCAACGGGAGTAAGCTCCGCCATTGGGTTTCTGCCTTTGAAGCGGTCCAGCATTTTGCCTTCTTCTTTGCCATCTGGGTAGCCAAGGGATATTTTCATAAAGAAACGGTCAAGCTGAGCCTCCGGCAGGGCATATGTGCCCAGATATTCCACCGGGTTTTGCGTCGCAAGCACTATAAAAGGGGCCGGAACCCGATAGGTCTGCCCATCAACAGTAACCTGGTTTTCTTCCATAACCTCAAGGAGGCTGGACTGGGTTTTAGGGGATGTGCGGTTTATCTCATCTGCCAGCACAAACTGGCTCATAACCGCGCCGGGGCGATATTCAAATTCCCCGGTCTTGGGAGAGAAGGCCGAATAACCTGTAATATCGGAAGGCATAATATCCGGTGTAAACTGGATCCGCTTAAAGCTCCCGTTTACAGAGCGGGCCAATGCCGCAACCAGGCTTGTCTTGCCTACTCCCGGCACGTCCTCAATAAGAACATGTCCACGGCAGGCCAAGGTGGTCATAACCAAGGACGCAGCGTACCGCTTGCCAACAATAATCTTTTCTACATTGTTGATGATATGCTGCATACAGTGCACAGCCTGCTCGTTGTTGGTGATTTTGCTAACCGCGTCTTGACGTGTATCTTGATCGTACATTTACCCACCTCTTTGGAATTATTAGAATTATTAGCCTATGTTCGGGCTTCTATTACATTATCGTATCACAGGGCTTAAAAAAAAACTACTTTTGGCTTACATTTTGGTTACAATTGCATAGCCAACCTCTATATTGACAGTAATGCCAACAGGATATTATACTCAACAAAGTCGTCTCAGGTAAAATCCCAGCCTGAGACCACCGCACCTTATGTGCATATATCATATATTGAGGAGAGGATGGTAATAAATGCGCAAGAAACTAGTACTTCTTACAATAGTTGCTGTTGCAGCTATGCTATTCCTTGCAGCTTGTAACCGCGGCAATGGCGGTGCAGGCGCAGCAGGAGATTTTGATTTTGCAGGCTATCCAATGGATGCCGAAGACGTAACTGTTACATTCTGGCTTGCAGGCGGCCCAGCGCTTCATCCAACTGTAGCCACATGGCAGGAATCACCCTTCCATTCTGGGTTAAATGAGCATGTAGGTGTAAACATTGAGTGGATGTTCCCACCGGCCGGCGCAGAACATGTACAAGAGTTTAACCTACTTATTGCTTCTGGCGACCTGCCAGACATCATGTTTATCGGCCAACATATCATGAATGACGCCGAGCTTCTCATTGATGAAGGTGTAATCCAGGATCTAACACCTTATATCGCCGACTGGGCCCCCAACTATCATGCATTCCTTCACGAAAACCCAGCCCGCGTTAGGGCAATGAGAACAGACAGCGGCAGATACTTTGGTTTCGGCTTCTTCCGTGAAGACGGCGGCTGGAACGATTCCTTCCAAGGGCCCCTTATACGCCAAGACTGGCTGGATGATTTAGGGCTTCCAACACCCACAACCATCAGCGACTGGGATACCACCCTTAGGGCTTTTAACAATGAGTTTGGCGCCACTTTTGTTGCTCCATGGTCACGCTTCGATGAAAGCGGCAATATCGCCGGTGCTTTCGGCGCACAAGCCGGGACTCGTTTCAGGCTTTTTGTTGATAACAACAACCAGGTACAGTTAGGCAACATCTTGCCGGAGTGGGCAGAATATCTTGCACAGATGGCAATATGGTGGAATGACGGCCTAATAGACCAAGACCTTCTTAACGCGGTTGATGCAGATGTACGCTCTAAAGCGCTTCTTAATTCAACCGGCCTTGCGTATTCCTCTATGGGTCAGTTGTCTGGCTGGATACTTGACGCCAACTCTGAAGGCACAGGCTCTGACTGGGTTGGCCTTCAATATCCCACAGGGGATGACGGCACATTGTCAATGGTATTTGGTGGCCCAGGTATCGGCAATGCCGTTACCAGCATCACCACCAACGTAGGCCCCGACCGCATGGAAATCGTTATGCGCCTACTAGACTTTGCCTACAGCCCAGAAGGTTTCATGTACTGGAACTTTGGCGCGGAAGGCGTATCATGGAACATGGTTGACGGTGTTCCCACTTTCTCTGACCTGCTTGTAAACGATCCAGACGGCATTCACGGCGCCATGGAAAGGCACGTAGGCAGTGTATGGAACGGCCCAACAATCCAAGCAACCAACGTACTTGTAGCAAGAAACCAACCCGCAGCTATCCAAGCCAACGACACATGGTATTGGCCAAATGTGGAAGTAGCCGAACGCTTCCAGCTGCCGCGCGGTATGGCACTTAATGCTGAAGAATCCCTGCGCGCCGGTGAACTTGGCGGCGCTATTACAACTTATATTGAAGAAATGGCTGTAAGATTCTTAACCGGTGCCGAGCCCATCAGCAACTTTGATGCCTTTGTAGCAACCGTTGAATCCTTAGGCTCTGATGAATGGATTGCCCTTCATCAGTCGGCTCTTGACAGATTCCTTGCCCGTTAATGATTTCTTTGGGGGCGGCAGCGGCTGTAGCAGGTGAATTGCTATTGCCGCTGCCGCCCTTTCTTTATAGACTTTTATAGAAGGAGGGCAAAACATGGTTGATACCGCTGCCCCCAAAAAGAAACGCGGCAGGTGGGATGGAAGAACCTTTACAGAAGCTTTAGTCCGCGATTTTAAGCAACACAAATGGAAATATCTGCTTATTGCACCGGTAATTGTATATCTTGCCATTTTTGCATACAGGCCTATGCAGGGCCTTGTTATTGCATTCAAAGATTTTAGGCCGGCCCTTGGTATCTGGGGCAGTAGGTGGTCAGACCCATGGTACAGGCATTTTCAGGCATGGTTTACAGATCCGTTTTTCTTCCGGGTGGTGAGGAATACATTCTCCCTCAGTTTCCTTAACCTTGTTGTAGGCTTTCCGCCACCCATAATCCTGGCACTTCTCTTAAACGAGCTCAGGAGTCAAAAATTTAAGCGCGTTGTCCAAACCATAACTTACATGCCTTTCTTTATCTCCATAGTTGTTGTGGCCTCGCTGGTACGCACGTATTTTTCCTTTAATGGGATGTTTTCGCAGCTTGCGGTGTTCTTTGGGGGGCAGCAGCGCAACTTCCTAATGGAGTCACGGTTTTTTTACCCCATATTTGTCGGGTCTGAGCTCTGGCAGTTTGTTGGCTGGAACTCGGTTATTTTCCTTGCGGTTATCGCAAGTATAGATCAGGAGCAATACGAGGCAGCCAGGATAGACGGCGCCAGCCGGTTCCAGCAGATGTTTAGAATTACACTGCCTAACTTGATACCCATCATTTCGCTCCTTCTTATTTTGCGGATGGGCAGCATACTTAACGTTAGCTTCGAAAGGGTACTGCTTCTCTACAACCCTGCGATATACAATGTGGCCGATGTTATTTCCACGTATGTATACCGAAGGGGCCTTATAGACGCCAACTTCAGCTTCGCAACCGCTGTAGGTATATTCAACTCTGTGGTGAACCTTTTCTTCCTGCTGACAGCCAACTATATCAGCAGAAGGCGAACCGGCCAGGGATTATTCTAAAAGGAGGACGCAGATATGAAAATTAAGCCAACAAAAGGCGATCGGGTTTTTGACATATGCAATGTCATTCTCATGCTTATAATAGTTTTTGTAACGGCGTATCCCGTGTGGTACGTATTCGTGGCCTCCTTCACAGAGAACACAGTCCTCCTGCAAAGCCCAGGAATGCTGCTGTGGCCCAGAGGTTTCACAACAGGTGCATACGAAATGGCCTTCAGGCATCCCTTGCTTATGAGGGGCTACAGGAACACATTGTTCCTAGTAGGTGTGTCACTGCCGATTAACATCACACTGACACTGTTTTGCGGATATTTCATGGCCTCAAGAGGTATGATGTTCCGCAAGATTATCATTATCTTCATCATGGCTACCATGTGGTTTAGCGCAGGGATGATTCCGATATTCTTGAATATACAGTCTCTAGGGCTGCTTAACTCGCTATGGTCAATCATACTCTTGAACGCAATGAGCGTATTCAACGCCCTAATATGTAAAACCGCAATAGAGGGGCTGCCCCCAAGCTTAAACGAGTCGGCCTATATAGACGGTGCAAATGACTTGGTTATAGTTTTCCGCATTGTGCTGCCACTGATTATGCCAACAATAGCGGTATTGATTCTTTTCTATGGCGTAAGCCACTGGAACGCATGGTTCTGGGCTACCGTATTTATCCGTGACCACAACCTGTTCCCACTGCAGAATCTACTCAGGGCCATCCTTATTGAGGCTCAAGGGCTATTGCAGCAGGCTGCGGGAGATGAAGATAGGTTCAACGTTTATGCCGAGACTGTGCAGTTTGCGGCTATTGTAATAACTATTGTGCCTATTTTGGCTATTTATCCGTTCTTGCAGAGGTTCTTTGTTAAGGGAGTGCTTATTGGGGCGGTTAAGGGGTAGATTAAGCCGATACCCCTCGCAATACAACTAGTAAGGCAAGCGCTAGCAAAGCCGAGCGTGCCGAAGCGATAACAAAATCGAGCTTGGCACGCGCTTCTCCTCCGCTGGTGTCGAGGAAATACGCCTCGACAATGCGCTACGGGCGCTTAGAGGCGCTCGATTTTGTTATCGCTTCGGCACGCTCCATCTCATCCCTGTCTATAGGTTGGTTAGTGCAGGGAGCGGCATCACCTACTGATACAACAATAAGACCCGTGACTGCCGATATTTTCGACAACCACGGGTCTTTATTACACTATTGTGGACTGTTTTAAAGCTTGCTGCTATAGCCTTCAGGCTTGTGTAGCGCTGGGCAACTGTGCTTTACTGGCGGTATGACCGTACCTCTGTCCAAATTCTTTCTTCGCCTTCTCCAATATACCAATAGCTGTTGGTGGCTTCTACTATATAGTAGTAGTACCACGCGTTTTCGTTGGCTGCGTCCGGGAAGATTATAACATTGGGGACACCATAAAAATTGCTGGTGCTTGTGTCAGCGCGGCCTAGGATGCGGCACATTGCCGCTGCAGCCTCTGCTCTGGTTATCTTATCGTGTGGCCTGAATGTCCCAATTGCATCGCCGTGCATAAACCCGGAATATAGTACGGAATATACATAATTATATGCCCAATTGCTCACACTTGCGGCGTCTGTATAGGGGAGACTCCCGTTTGTCTGAATTGCCGCGGCCCTTGTTAGCATTGCCGCAAACTGCTCGCGGGTTATGGGGCTGTTGGGTCTAAAGCTGCCATCCGGGAAGCCTAGGATAAGCCCATAGCTATACGCAATGGCAATATACTCTGCATACCACGCACCAGGCAATACATCGCTAAACCTGCTGCTGTCAACTTGTGCGCGTGGTACATCCACGCCAAAGCTGGTTGTCATGGTGCGCACCAACAGCGCCGCGGCTTCCGCTCTTGTTAAAAATCCGTTGGGTACGAAATAACCATTGGGAAAGCCTATCATAAATCTTTCGCGGAACCCTCCTCGTGGCTGAGGCATTGGTCTTGTGAATGGCTCTGAAGGAGGTGCTTCAAACGGTCTAGGTGTTGGACTTGGGCGTGCCGGCCCAGATCCAGGTTCAGGCTCCGGCTCCGGAGATTGCCCTGGGGGAGGTGTTGGAGTCGGCATTGGGGATGGCAGTATCGGTGACGACCAGCGCGCATATATACTGGTGTTGCTTAATATTGGCGTTGCAGCAAAATCAAACGGGCCATAATTGCCGCTATATGGGTGTGCAAACCATCCAATAAAAGCACCTGCTCCTTCTGCGGGTGTTGGCTCGCTTAGCGGCTCTGTCGCATAGCTGCCATGTGTGACCATCTGCATCGGGAAAGTGCCCATTCCGCCCTGCAGATAGAAGGTTACTTCATGCACGTTAAGCCCCCATACCGCTATAAAAAGCATATTTCCATCCACTTGCATACCCGCAACGTCTTCAGGAGAAAGTATGCTGCCTGCACCATCAAGCCGCCAGCCTGTAAGGCTGTGGTTTTCACGTTCTGGGGCCGGTACATTACTGTCACCAATTTCCGATGATATCGGAAGTGAGAGCACAATATCATCTTTGCCGCCGCCCACACTGCCGCCGTTTAAGTTGAAGATAACCAACTGATTGGGGCCCCGAAAATTGATATCATAATTGTTAAGCAAATGCCCAAAATGACGTGTATATGCGTTGCTGGGCGGCGCAAAGCGCCCTCCGCCCGCAGTGTTGCCGGTAAAATTGCCTATTGCTGATACTATGTTTTGATATGCATTAGCCGGCAAGGGATCTATAGTGCTGGTTGGATTGGCAAAAACACCGCCGCCGTCACCAGTTGTTGCCGTGTTATATGAAACCGTACCAACCGTCATGTCTAACCGCGCACCCGTTGTAGGAGTGCCTAAATCTACCCAAATGCCGCCTCCGTCGCTATTTGCTGTATTTCTTGTGACAGAACCGCCTGACATATTAAACTCGCCGCCTTGTACAGCTACACCGCCGCCGGTGTTGTGGGTTATGCCTAAAACGTTGGGATTACTGACATCTCTGTTAGCGGTGTTGCTGTCGATTAGGCCGCCGGTCATTGCAAAGGTAGTGCCGGCCAACATATGCACACCGCCGCCACGCTGGTAAGAACGGTTGTTGTAAATACTACCGCCACCCATGTCAAACCTTCCGCCGTTTTGTATAAATACGCCGCCGCCGCCGCGGTTGTTGGCAAGTGTGGTTCCGGCATTGTCCAAGCCGGTTGCTGTATTGCCGTGGATTGTACCGCTTTCCATTATAAAACTACCGTGCTCTACATTAATACCGCCGCCAAGACTGCCGGTATTGCCGTATATCTCCCCGCCGTTCATGTAGAACCGGGTTGCGGTATATGCCGGCAATGCAGCACCGGTTCCTATTCGCACACCGCCGCCCAAGCGCCCGCTGTTGCCGTTGATTATTCCATTATTCATGATAAATACAGCCGAGTTTTCGACAAACACGCCCCCGACCCCGCCTGCTATAGTTGTAGCGTTGCCGCTTATCACGCCGCCATTCATGACAAAGGACGCGCCTGCGCCCGAAACGTTTACGCCTGCGGCTTGGGCCGCTGCTGATTGACGGTTATTTCTAATAGTACTGCCTGCTTCCATGTACAGGCTGCCGCCGGCATTTACACTAATACCGCCATGGTTGCCGGTAACAGCCGGGGAACTGCCGCTTATCGTGATATTCTCTAATATTAAGGTTCCGTTCACTATAAAATGCCGTTGACCGGCAGCCGTTCGTGTAATTGTGTATCCGCCTGTTAAGGTGATTTCATGCCCCGCAGGTATGGTAATGGCATTGTTTGCGGCCCCTCCAGGGAGACTGATATTATTGATAAGCTCTATTGTAGTTGGCATATCTGCGGTGGCTACCGCACTGCTTAGTGCGGCCCAAGTATCTACCATTACTGTGCTAAGGGGCATTAGCGCACTGCCGGAAACCATGAGTGCCGAACCGCTTGATGCGCCAAAGCTTGCCACGCCGGGGCTGCTTGCCTGTGTATAGCTCATGGAAGAATAGCTCCCAAATATTTGCGCCGGCATAAACGAAAACAGCATCACCAAAACTATAAGCAATAAAACACATCTCTTTCCGCTTCTCACCAAACACTTTTTTAACATAACCAAATTCTCCTTTGCAGACGTAAATATTCACCTTGTATACGCAAATATATTATGCAGATTATTAGCGTAAATTGCGATTAAAATGGTTTAAATTTATATTACGATGCAACTACATACTTGTTACCGGCGGTTATAAATGCAGCATCTGAGACTGAATTAACCTTAGTATTAGCAAAATGGGTATCATTACGCATTCTTTGCAAAGAAATGGCGCATACCATCTCCGAAACCTGAAGACGATATGCGCCATATTCATTTTTTTGCTTAACAACGAAGCTAGGGCCTGTTGGTGGTAGTGGCAACAGGCACTAGTACTACCAAATCATAAAATGCTTATTTTGAAGCCTCAGCAGCCCTTCAATAAAGAAGTAATCCCCGTAAATGATAGGCACATGACGCCCATTCATATCATGGTAGGCAACTGTACCGTTTTGGATTAGCCCATCGCTTTCTGGGTTAAAGTCCGCATGGTTTTCAGCCAAGGCTTTAAGCATCAGCACTGCTGCGTCTTCGTATAGGCTTTTTTCATGCTCAGGAACAAACTCAGCTATAGATAGCAAGCCGCAAGCCGCAATTGCCCCAGCAGTGGTGTCGTATAGCACGGGCTCTTTGGGCGCGCGGAAGTCGCATAATGGCACATGGCCGGTCTTTTCTACATTGGTTGTGAAGTAATGAGCTATCCGCTTTGCCGTGTCTAGGTATTTTGCATCTTTTGCATATTGATAGGTTAGGGCAAAGCCGTACAATGCCCAGGCTTGTCCTCTTGTCCAAGATGAGCCGGACTCGTAGCCTTGACCTCCTGGCAGTTCCAGCACTTCGCCAGTGTGGTGGTCTAGTATTGCAATATGGTTGCTGGAGCCGTCTGGGCGCAGCAGTTTTTCTATTACTGCATCGGCGTGGGCTTTTGCTACATACGCGTAGTGGGGGCGGTTTATTTCTTCCGCAGCCCAGAACAGTAGGGGGAGGTTCATCATTGTGTCTATTATCATCCAGCCTTTGGACTCTACATTCCAGGCTAAGATGAACTTTGCTGCGGGATTGTACCGTCCAGATAGGATGCCGGCGGCATGGAGGCCCCTTTTTAGGGATTTTTCGTTTTTGGTTAGTCTGTAGTTGGCTACTGCGGTATGGGAATACATAAAGCCTACATCGTGGTGTAGGCCCACGAAGTTTTCAAAGGCTCCGTCCAGTCTGCTCTCTGTGTTTTCGGCAGATTTTTTGTAGCAATCCTTGCCTGTTGCTTGGAATAGCTGCCACATCATGCCCGCCCAGAAGCTGTTGGTCCACCAGGAAATGCTCTTGCTGCCGTGGTCATCGTAGCGACCGTTTATGGGGATGTAGGGGATTTTGTCTCCTGTGCGCTGGCAAGTTACCTCTAGTTTTGCTTCAGCTTTTTCGTAGATTTCTGTTGCCCATTTCTTTAGTTCTGGTGTCATTGGCTTGGCCTCCTTGGTTTTTTATTAATATAGCATAAAATTGGATGGCAGGCATGTTAAACATTGAACATTTCATCAAATGTAAGGACAATACATCTTGGCATTATTAGACAATTTGTGATATAATATTATAGTGAACCCCTTAGATGTTCGAGCATTTAGCGAAGGGAGCAGCTATGAAATGACGGATAGAGGCCCATCTCTGAGGCAGAGACTGGAACAAAGTTGGAGGCCTGCGCTATTTGTAACCCTGTATCTTATTGTCTGTACAATGTTGCTAGCACTAGGGATTCTTGCTTCAACAATGTTTACAGATTTTGCTAACGTCTCGTCAATTGATAGTGTGTTTGCATTAAGCATCATGCTTGTCGGATTTGCGACAATTTGTGCAAAGCGGTTGCTGTTACGGATATTCGGAGATGCTGGGGCCGCTATTTTCAAGCAAGCAGGCATAATGATAATCTCAGCTTGTACCTTACTGCTTATTTTTGTGTTAATCAGCCTCATTGGTTTCTCGGGGTCTGCATTACACTATGTCAACGGCACAAGGCCCGGTAGCACTGTGGGCATACTTTTATGGTTCTTTATCATCGTATCTATTGTAGCATCAATAATTGCAATTTTTTTTGCATTAATTTTATACGCAACGGCCGTTTGCTGTATTTTTCGCCTTTGTATTGCACATGAAAAAGCTGTGTGGATAATCATTCTTATTGCTGCAGTATTATTTTGTATTTCCTCTTTTTTGGGCATATCATACACAGAGATTGTTCGCGCTATTATTCCATAGCCATTGCTCGGTTATACCCCGCCAGTTTAGCTGCTTCCTGTAGAGGATACACTGAAGGCACATATTAATCCCCCCCAACCGGCGGCCCCCCCAACACCACCGCAGCAATAATCTCCGCCAAGGGTTCCATAGCCAGCATGGCTTCCTGCACGGTATTGTACTGGTTCCCCACTTCCACAAACATACTCATAGGCATCATGTGCAAGCTATAGCGAAACTCCCGCAAATATACACGCCGGGCAAACCCAGGGTAAAGCTGGTTGGAAGCCAGCTGCAGCTGGAAGCTGAAATTCAAGTTTTCACGCAGATATGGGTTTGGTAGCCAAGGTACATCGGTAATCCGTCCGCCACGGTTTTGACGGCTTAGGCCGTTGAAGAACATTATCCGGGCGGTTCGTTGGCCGTTTACATATGTGATAAAGGGCCCAGCCCCATCACGCACACCGTCCCGATGGATATCAATAACCATCTGGATAGAGGGGTTATCGGCCAAAACTTGTTGGATTACCGGCTCCATACGCTCGTAGGCCCCTTGCCGCTGGGGGCGGCTTTCTACTACATCGAACTGGCCTGTGTAGTGCATGGTTTCTATTCCATACACTCCGGTCAGCAGTTCAGCCAGCTTGCGGCCAAGGCCTACAACACCATCCATTTGGTCAAGTGGGTTGCTGTCAGCAAACCGCTCCAGGGAATGGGTATGAAAAATCAACACCTGCGGCCCTCGGATAGATGTGTCAATCCGCAGGTCTTCCCGCAAGAAGGCGTAGGTATCTATATCTGATGGGAATAGTGCAGTGTATCTGTCCACCAGGAAAATATTGTTTGTAAGATAATCGAAAGACATAAGCCGCTGGATGTATTCGTCTGACAGTGCTGTACTGTGGGCTTGTACCGGCTCTTGAGGGGGTAATGGCGGGGTGAAAATAATGTCATCCAAGCCTATCATGGGTATAAGGGGCATGGAAGAGGAGCCCGCGTCTGAAGGATGCTCTTGGTATGGCCATTCGGGGTGGCTGTTGCCCCGGTATAGATTGTCCGGCGCAAACCATTCTTGTTCCGTCCAATCCTGCGCGACTCCTTCTTGTACCATCCAATCCTGTGCCCCCTGGCCTTGTGTTGCGGGTAAGCCATATTCGTCAAACAAATCCGCACTTACCGTCTCTTCCGCTGTCCCGGCAAGAAAGCTTTGCCCCCACATAAATAAGGCCGCCCCTGTAATAAGCAGCAGCCCCAACACAATACGCTGGCGGAATACTCGCTTTTTCCTCAATTACACACCTCCAGCCGCTAAGTACATAAGATGTCATCATAGGCCAAGCAGCAAATGCGTTATATCCAGGCTTTGACCAAATCATCAAAAGCGGAAACACCGGCTTGTCAAATGCTTGTCTATAATTCACCCACAGCAGACTATAAAGTATATGTAAATCAATCCCACCGTAGACTGCATAAAATTATATAGACACCCCCACAATCATCTGGCATACTGTCTTGCTTAGAGGCTCAAGTGCACGAAAGCAAGCGGGCTTTGCCCGCGGCGGGGGCTTGGGGTAAAGCCGGTGGCGCACCAGCGCCAGGCCACCCGGCCAGTACGCGAAGCGTACGAGAGGGGCAGCGCCCCCATTAGTTTGGAGGGATTTAATATGTTGGAAAATTTTTTATTTAGTCTCAACGCTGTTGCGCCCCTGTTTTTGGTACTGCTTCTGGGCTATGTTCTTAAAAAGAAAAATTTTTTAAGTGATGGATTTGTGACAACCGGTAACAAGGTCGTATTTTATATCGCATTGCCGGCCAGTATCTTCTTAAATGTATATTCTGCAGAGCTTGGGGACTTGCTGGACTGGGGCTTTGTGGCCTTTGCTGTCGGGGCCTCGCTTATAGCGTTCTTTGCCATATGGCTGATATCTGCGCTGTTCATAAAAGATAAACCCATACTTGGGGCCTTTGCCCAAGGGGCATTTAGAGGCAATTTTGCATTCCTTGGGATGCCGCTACTTATAAACCTGGCCGGAGAGGCTGGGGAGGCCCGGGCCGCCCTTATCATGGCCTTTGTATTGCCTGTGTATAATATATGTACCGTTTTGATACTAGCTGCCTGCTCGGATTCGGGCAAAAAAGTAGGATTTAAGACGATTATCCTCACTATCGTCAAAAATCCTTTTATTATTGCTATTGTTTTGGCCTTTGGGCTTCAGCTTCTTAATATCCGGCTGCCCTTTGCCATCAACCACACCGTGCGGTATGGGGCCAATATGGCAACGGCCCTTGCACTTATCTGCTTAGGGGCAGGTATGACCTTCCAGGGCTTTGACGCCAAATTTAAGTATGCCCTGGTGTCTAGCTTGATTAAGGTACTTGTGCTGCCTATTCTTTTTGTTGTTGCCGGTTACATGATGGGCTTTAGGGGCTATGACATTGCAGCCTTTTTGATACTTGGGGGCATCCCTTCCGCTATTGCGGGCTATGCTATGGTGGTACAGATGGGCGGCGACGGGTATATTGCCGGCACGATTGTTGTTATCTCTACTCTGTTTTCGGCCTTTACTCTTACTATCTTTATCTATATCTTGCGAACACTTGGGATGCTTGGGTAGGATCGCCTTTTCCAAAAGGATCAAAACCAAGGATGTCATAGAAGCGCACAAATGATATTTACGGGTCAAATGGAACGCAAGCACTTCCCATGGCCCCTGGAGGCAACAATGGTTAACTGCAGACACTTTGGCCAATGCGGCGGATGTACCTATCTGGATATACCCTACAGTGAGGAGTTATCACGTAAGGAAGCCGCCATTAGAGAAACTTTAGGCCCATACAGTCATCTGCTGGAAGGCTTAATCCCATCACCTTCCCCTGACGGCTACCGCAACAAAATGGAGCTGGCCTTCGGTGACGAGGGCAAAGACGGCAGGCTGGCCCTGGGCATACGCAAGCGCCGTAGCTTCTATGAAGTGGCAACTGTAGAAGATTGCGTACTTATTCACGATGATTTCAAAAAAATTGCATCCTGTGTGCTGGAGTACTTCCGCGAAAATGGGGAGCCGTTTTTCCATAGAAAACGGCATATAGGCAGCTTACGCCACCTGGTACTACGGCGGGGACAGTTTACTAGTGAAGTGCTGATAAATCTCTCCACCACCTCTGGCCTGCAATCAGACCTAGCCCCCCTTGTATCCCAACTTCACGGCCTACAGCTTGAAGGGCAGCTTGTGGGCATTTTGCATACCATCAATGATGGTGTTGCCGATACCGTAAAAGATGAAAACACCCACATATTATGGGGCCGGGACTATTTCCAGGAACGCATCTGCGGGCTGGACTTTATAGTGTCGGCCTATTCTTTTTTCCAAACCAACTCTGCCGGGGCTCAGGTGCTTTATGGCGTTGTCAGGGATATGGCGGCTGACTTCAGCGCAGCTCCCGCGGCCTTAGCCTATGACTTATACTGTGGAACAGGTACTATTGCACAAGTGCTTTCGCCTTATTTTGATAAAGTGGTGGGCATAGAGCTTAATCCTGATGCAATTGAAGCCGCAAAGAAAAATGCGATGCGTAATAATATAACCAACTGCGAATTCATTGCCGGGGATGTGCTGGCGGTGTTGAATAGGGACACATCTGCCAATAACCAGGCTGTGGCGGCTGTAACCTCAGAAGCAAGTAATCATGTAACCGCTGCCACAACCTCATCAGCAAAAAATTCCGCTGTTACAATAGTAGATCCACCCCGGGACGGGCTTCACCCAAAGGCCTTGGCTAAGCTGATAGCCCTTGCCCCGCCGACACTTATATATGTAGCTTGCAAGCCTGCTTCTCTTGCAAGGGATCTTGCCGCCCTTACAGCCACTGGCTACAAGCCTATACGTGCTGTAGGAGTAGACATGTTTCCGCGGACGCCCCATGTGGAGTGCGTGATGTTGCTGCATCATGCTATAATGCAAGAAAACCGCAAGGGGCAAACATCATGCAAACAACAACCTCCAACCTAAACACGCAATCCCCCTACACCTATACAGTAATATTCGCCAGATACAACAGCCAGTGGCTATACTGCCGCCACAAAACCCGCAATGTCTTTGAAACCGCGGGAGGCCATATAGAACCGGGTGAAACCCCGCAAGACGCCGCCAGGCGAGAGCTATACGAAGAAACAGGTGCAATATGCTTTGACATAACCCCAGCCTTTGATTATTCCGTATCCCACGAAGATGGCGATACCACCCATGGGCAGCTTTTTTATGCAGAAATTAACTCCTTAGACAGTATGCCCGACTTCGAAATGGCCGAGGTTGGGCTTTTTGATACTCTGCCGGACAATATGCGATTCCCCCAGATAACGCCTATTCTCTTTGCTAGGCTGCAGGAATGGCTATACGCCCGAGCCGCCAATGAAGAGCTGTTGGATGTATACGATGCCAACCGTAAGCTAACCGGCAAAACCCGACGTCGAGGAGAGCCACCCCAGCCAGGCGAGTACAATCTGGTGGTACTGGTATGCCTTATGAACAGCAACGGCCAATTCCTTATAACCAAGCGAGCGCCCAACAAAAGCTACGCAGGTATGAGGGAGTTCCAAGGAGGCTGCGCTGTGGCCGGGGACGACAGCCGCACTGCCGCAGTACGGGAGGTCAAGGAAGAAGCGGGGCTGGACTTGCGCCCAGACAATGGGGAGTTGGTGTTTTCCCGGCAGTTTAAACACTCTTTCTATGATGTTTGGTTGTATTTACAGGACTTCGACATAAAAGACGTAGCGCTGCAGCCTGGAGAGACCGTGGATGCAAAGTTGGCTACAATGGACGAAATCCGCGATATTTTAAATGCCTATCAGTTTGTGCCTGATGATTTTATAGAGGGACTGTTTGAAAAGGCGGAGAATCGGCTTAGTATTTACGCGCAGCAGACGCCTTAATAATGCAGATCTGATAGCAGGTATAGCAATTCTCCCTTACAGGCGTATTCCATACCCACTTAAGCGAAAGGATGCAAACACATGAAAACCCACCGCTTACTATACGGCACAAGCAATAAGTCAAAAATCCGGGTAATGAATGACTATGTAGCCTCATTGGACATAGAAATCCTATCCTTAGATGACATCTCCACGCCACTGCCAGACATAGATGAAACCGGCAGCTCTCCCCTCGAAAATGCAAGAATCAAAGCCCTGGCATACTACAAAGCCTTAAGTATCCCTGTGTTTTCCTGCGACAGCGGCCTATATATAGATGAACTGCCCGATGCCCGCCAACCCGGCGTATATGTGCGCAGGATAAATGGCCGCCGCTTAAATGACGCTGAGATGATAACCCACTACGCCTCTATAGCCGAAGAGTTTGGCGGCAGCGTTACCGCCCGCTACCAAAATGCCATCTGCCTGGTTTTAAGCGAAACGGCCGTGTATGAGTACGCTGGCCCAGACATCGCCAGCCGGCGGTTTAAAATCGTAACAAAGCCTCATCCCACACTGCATGAGGGCTTTCCAATAGACAGCTTATCTGTGGATATTCAAAGCGGTATGTACTACTATGACATCGGGACGGGGCAAGAGAAATATTTTGCGTTTAATGAGGGCTTCGCAGGTTTTTTCAAGAAGGCGCTGGGACTGTAATCGCCGTTATCAAAAAGGACAACGCTTTTGGTAAAATCATCAAAAGCGGCCTAGTCAATAAAAGGTTTATCAGTAACATCAAAACCGAACCTATCCATATCCATATAGGGCTGCGAGGAGTCACATATGTATATTACCACTTACAATATGCAACACTTCAAGCAAAAGCTATATTTCACATTACTGCCTGCTATATAGATTACATTTCCCTCACAATACGGTATAATCCAGATATCTAACATAAGAAAGGTGTAAAACCATGACAAAAAAATTCTTTCTAAAAACATCCCCTATCATCCTATTGCTAGGCATTCTGCTACTTACAGCCTGCCGCAACAGCACCCCAAATCAAGAACCCATTAACATTCCCATGGGCCCGGCGCTTACTGCGCTCCCGCAAATATGGCAAGTCCCTCCTCCTCCAGAGCACGCAACTATTGCAGAAGAGCTTATAAGCAGAGAGCTGCCGCAGCTCACTCCTCTCATCCCCGGAGAACTATTGGTTACCATGCACACTAGCATGGGAGATATTGTTTTTAGATTTTTCCCGACAGAAGCCCCCCTGGCTGTAGAAAACTTTATTACTCACGCCTGGAACGGCTACTACAACGGCGTATCCTTCCATAGGGTCATGCCCGACTTTATGGTGCAAGGTGGTTGCCCCGAAGGCACAGGCATGGCGGGTGAAAGCATCTGGGGCCAGACCTTTGGTCAAGAGCTTAGCCCACAGTTACGGCATTTCCGCGGCGCCCTTGCAATGGCACAGACTAGAATGCCAAACTCCATAGGCAGCCAGTTCTATGTTGTGCAAAACACTGATATAGGCGGCATGTACCGGTCAGAGTTTGCGCGCATGTTGCAAACCCAAGACGAGCAATTATACGAATTTCCAGACGGCAGCACTATGACAATAGGGGAGATGTTCCCAGCGGCATCATTGGACTATTTTATAGAAAACGGCGGGACTCCTTTCCTGGACTGGCATTTTTCTGAGAACCCACACACGGTTTTTGGTCATGTGGTAGCCGGAATGGACGTTGTTGACGCCATAGTAGGCGTAGAAACAGAAGGCGGCGGTGAAGCCAACCCATTCCAGCACCGCCCTGTGAGGCCTGTGCTGATTAATGGTTTTTCCTTCAATGAGTATGCAGGTTAAGGCAATCTGATTCAATTACACTGATAGCAGACCTTTCTAGTTCGGAGGTAAAAATGCCCTATTTCGACTACGCAGCAACTACTCCCCTGCACCCACAGGCCTTAGCCGCCATGATGTCCTTCCTAAGCGAAAGCTATGCCAACCCCTCCAGTATCTACACTCCAGCCCGCGACGCTCGCAAGGCAATAGACGCAGCCAGGCTTTCTGTGGCCATTGCCATAGGGGCAAAGCCGGAAGAAATATTCTTTACCGGCAGCGGCACAGAGTCAGATAACTGGGCCATCAAGGGTACTCTGGAAACCCAAAGAAAAAAAGGCCGCCATATCATCACTACGGAAGCAGAGCACCATGCTGTGTTATACACCTGTAAGCATCTAGAAAAACAGGGGTATGACGTCACATATCTATCCGTAGACCAATACGGTTTTGTAGATCCAGCCAAAGTAGAAGCTGCCATCCGGCCCGATACGGTGTTGGTGTCAATCATATTGGCCAACAATGAGGTAGGCACTATCCAGCCCATGGCCCAAATAGGTGAGATAACCCGCAAGGCAGACGTAACCCTACACACAGATGCGGTGCAGGCTATAGGGCATATTCCCGTGGATGTAAACGAATTAAATGTTGATACTTTATCCCTAAGCGCCCACAAGTTTTACGGCCCAAAAGGCATTGCCGCACTGTATATTAGAAAGGGGACGCAAATAGCCCCCCTACTAAGCGGCGGCGCACAAGAGCGCGGCCGCCGTGCCGGTACAGAGAATGTAGCAGGGATTGTAGGTTTAGCAACTGCGTTGGAAATCGCAGCGGCAGAAATCCCCAAAGAGTTACCCCGAGTAAGTACATTGCGAGACAAGCTAATCACAGAAATAATGTCAACAATCCCTCACGCAGTATTAAACGGCCCATGTATCAGTAACCCAATGGGCAGCAGCCGTCTCCCCGGCAACGTAAACATTTCTTTCAAGTTTATAGAAGGCGAATCCCTACTACTACACCTGGATATGCTAGGGCATCAAGCCTCCACCGGTTCGGCCTGCTCTTCCGGCGCACTAGAGCCATCTCATGTATTAACCGCCATGGGTGTAAGTCACGAAATGGCCAACGGCGCAATAAGGTTCTCACTAGGCCGTAACACATCTGAAGACGACATCAACAACCTGATGAGCGTGTTAACCGCATCAGTACAGCGACTGCGCTCACTCTCCCCCCTTTATGACGATTACCTGAAGAATAAGTAGAGAAGCAACCAAACATGCATCCAGGACGGCCCAGTACAGATGGCCGCAATAATAAAGGTAAGGTGACCAATGGAATACAGCGAAAAAGTAATGGAGCACTTCATGAACCCGCGCAACGTAGGCGAGATGGAAAACCCCAGCGGTGTGGGCACAGTGGGCAACGCAAGCTGTGGCGATATAATGCGCGTCTTCTTAAAAATCGAAAACGAGATAATTGTAGATGCCACATTCAAAACCTTCGGATGCGGTGCTGCTGTAGCCACATCCAGCATGGCAACAGAAATGGTAAAAGGGAAGACCATACAAGAAGCCCTGACAATCACCAATAAATCTGTAATGGAAGCCCTGGACGGACTGCCAGCAGTAAAAGCACACTGTTCCACCTTGGCAGAAGAGGCCTTACACGCCGCACTCTGGGATTATGCCCAGAAAAACAGCATTGAGATACCCGGCCTTGAGCCACCAAAAGAAGACGAGCATACACATTAATAGCATTTTAATACGATAAAACGGACAAACCCTAGGCCGCGAAAGGGTTTGTCCATTTTTATTGCCCATTGATTAATCAATGTCACTTCAACTATTTTTTCGCACACTTTAACAGGCTATTTGTATCAACACAGCCCCCGCAAGGGAGGGTGGTTTGCTCTTCGCCGCAAGCTACGGCTGATGCCCGACAGCCTCAGGCTTGGAAAAATGCCGTTTATTTGCGGATTGTCATCCGCATAAACGGCGTTTTTCCTAGCACCTGAGTCTATCGTGCGCCTTCGCAACAGCGGCGAAGAGCTAACCACCCTCCCTTGCGGATCTTACGGCCTGCTGGGGGAAAAGTAAAAGATTTAGTTTGTTGGGTACACTATACAATGTGGGAGGTTGTCGGTCAGCATGCGGCCCCCTCATGCACACTGCCTTCTAAATACACAGGGCTGGCAAAGGTTTATCAAAATGAAACAATATCAAGCACCACGATATATGACGCCAATTGCAAGTGCACAAACCCGAGGGGGGGTTTTTTCCTTCCACTAGCAAGTGAAACGCAGCGCGGGCGGGCAAGAGCTCGTTTTGGCGCGTCTGTGCAGGCGTCAGGTAGACTCAGGGGTTGGAAAAACGCCATTTTTGCGGGTGATAACCCGCAAGAAAATGGCATTTTTCCTCCCCTGAGGCTTCCTGACATCAGCCGGAACCTAGCGCAAAAACGAGCTCTTGCCCGCCCGTGCGGCCCCCTCATGCATTAGCAAGGTAAAATAAATTAGCATGATAAAGCACACACTTTTTTGCATCCCCCCAAAACCCATGATATAATCAAAAGAACTAGCAACCAAATCCGCGAGCACCATATGAGAGGGATAAGCCATGTACCAAGCAGGGGAAAAAATTGTACACCCATTGTATGGGGCTGGAGTAATAGAAGCCTTGGAAGAAAAAGAAGTAGAAGGTATACTTCAAACCTACTATGTCCTTCAGATACCTGTGGGTAATCTAAAAATCATGATTTCTGCTGCCAAGGCGGAAGTCCAGGGTATCCGCAATATCCATGGCAAGGATGAAATTGAAGGCATTGTATCCAGCATACTAGATGCCCCAATAGACATGCCAGACAACTGGAACCAGCGCTACAAAGATAATATGGAAAAGATAAAATCCGGCCAATTATCCGAGGTTTCCCTTGTCTACCGCAATCTATTACTAAGAGAAAGAGAACGCGGCCTGTCCACAGCCGAGAAAAAACTTATGACCACCGCAAAGCAGATAATCTTGTCAGAGCTAATACTCTCCAAAGATTTAGACCGCACTGAAGCGGAAACTCTATTGGAAACCATATTCGGGTAAGGCCATGCACTTTGACGCCCATGTACACAGTGCCGCCTCCCCAGATTCAGAGCTTAACCCCGTGGATGCGATTTTAGCCCTGAAATCCAAAGGCCTAGGCATAGCTTTTACCGAGCATGTAGACTTTGTGACCCCTGCAGTAGGCAAGGACACCTCTGCCAAGGACGCCCCTCATGGCGATACTGATTTTATATGCGACTTTGATATTTACCCATCCCAGTACACAGGCCTGAAAACCCAGTACGGCGATGCGGTACTCCTGGGCCTGGAAATAGGTCTAAGTGCTGCATATTTCCCCCTCAATACACAGACTATAAACCAATATAGTTACGATTTTATTTTGGGCTCCATCCATAATGTAGACGGCTTTGACGTTTTCAAAGCCTCGTCGTCCATGGACGCAGAATCTTTTTGCCGCCGATACTTGACCTATGCAAAGGAAATGGTCGAGTATTGCGGCTTTTTTGATTCCTTCGGCCATATAGACTACATCGCCCGCTACTGCGAAAAAACAGCCCAGATTTTTATGTACAAAAACTTTGCCGAGGAATTTGATGCCCTTCTCAAATCCCTGGCAGAACGTGACTTAGCTATGGAGATAAATACTAGCAGGTTCGGCAACAATACATTAGTGGGCCGCTTGCAGGTAATTTATAAGCGATTTAAGGAGTTGGGCGGCCGTTATGTAACTATCGGTTCGGATGCCCATAACGAACATGCTCTTGGACGGTATTATGCCAAGGCCATAGGCCTAGCCAATATGGCTGGGCTTATACCGGTGTATTTCCGCCAGCGCGAGAGATTTTCATGCGATGGAATGAACGTGTAGTTGCAGTAAGCTATATTTGTGCCGCCCAATAGCGGGGAATGGAGATAATCATGTTAAGAAATTTCAAGCTATACACAGAGGACGACTATACGGCCATGAGCCAAAAAGCCGCCGAAATCTTTGCAAGCGCCGTAGCCGCCAACCCCACTGGGGCCTTCGGATTCGCAACCGGCTCCACTCCCGAGGGCATGTACAAGGCCCTAATCCAGATGCAAAAATCCGGCAAGGCCGACTTCACCCATATCACTGCCTTCAACCTAGACGAGTACTATCCTATCAAGCCTGACGATCCTCAAAGTTATAAATATTTTATGCGTCTGCACCTCTTTGATGGAATCAACCTCCCTGCGAATAGAACCTTCATCCCAAACGGCCAAGCCAATGATCCAGCAGTTGAGTGCATTGCTTTTGAGGAAAAAATAGCCGCAACAGGCGGCATAGATACTCAAATCCTAGGCATCGGCACAAACGGCCACATAGGCTTTAATGAGCCTGCCCAGGAGCTCTCTGCCACCACCTCCTATGTCAAGCTAGCCGATGCCACAATTGAAAGCAATGCCAGATTCTTCGCTACCCCTGAGAATGTCCCGCGCCATGCCCTCTCTATGGGACTCCACACAATATTAATGGCAAAACGCATACTCTTGCTAGCCAGTGGAAAAGGCAAAGCTGAAATTATGCACCAGGCGCTGTTTGGACCTATCACGACACAAGTCCCAGCTTCATTGTTGCAACTGCACAGAGATGTAACTATAGTGGTGGACCAAGAGGCGGCAAAACTTTTACAATAACAATTAAGAATCTTCGCAACTCTGCATCACAGCCTTAGCCACCAACTCCAAGCAACAAACCACCACTGACAGCGCAAAGGAAGCACAATGAGCCACAAACCACAACAAAGCAGCACCACGAAAAGCCACTTTGTAAAACAAGCTGCCATACTAGCAGCAGCTTCGCTATTGGTGCGGCTTATAGGCTTTTTCTACCGTCTGCCTTTGACAGACCTAGTAGGCGACGTTGGCAACGCCTTTTATTTATCAGCTTACTATGTATATGCCTTTGCCATAACCCTAACCTCTGGGGCCCTGCCTGCTGCCATCTCAAAATTGGTAAGCGAGCGGATAGCCCTAGGCAAGTACGGCGATGCCCATGAGCTGTTCAAGACAGCACTATGGTTTGGCGCTGTTATAGGCGGGGTTGTGGCTTTCTTTATGTTCTTTGCCGCTGATTGGCTAACAGGCTTGCGGTTCTTTAACTTCCCGGAAGCTGCCTATGCAGTCCGGGCCTTGGCCCCAACAATCTTTGTGGTGGCCCTTCTGGCAGTATTCCGCGGCTATTTCCAAGGCATGAACACTATGATGCCAACAGCAGTCTCCCAAGTTATAGAGCAGATTTTCAATGCTGCTTTCTCACTGTGGCTAGCCCATGTCTTCTTCCGCACTGCCAGGGTGGAATTTGCAGCAGCAGGAGCAGCTGCTGGCACAGGGATAGGTGCAGTGGCTGGACTACTAGTGGTATTCGGCTTTTATATGCTGGTCTCGAAAAAGCTGCGTGTCCGGGCAGTAGGCAATCTTCATACCCAGTTCCTAAACGAAGGCGCAGAAAGCCGCAATGCCCAAATCAAGACCCTATTACTAACCGCCCTCCCTATAATCATAGGCATGGGCATCTACCAGATAGCCAACTTCATAGACCTAGGCATGGCAAAAGACCGGATAATGTCCTCCGGCTACTTTACCGATGATCAAGTAGACATGATGGTAGGCCAGTTTACCGGTAAATTTTTGCTATTGACCACCTTGCCCGTAGCCCTATCTGTGGCTCTAAGCCAGGCGGTAATCCCCGACATTTCATCGTCAAGGGCCCGGGTAGACAAAGCCGCTGTCAAAACCAAAATCAACACCGCAATGCGGATAAGTATGGCTCTATCCATCCCAGCGGTGGTAGGCCTGTCCGTCCTTGCCGATCCAATTCTAGCCCTTCTTTTCCCCGAACACCCAGAGGGCGGCTGGTTACTACGCTACGGCGCAATAAGCATACTATTCTTGGCATTGGTGCAAGTCTCCACCGGTGCGCTGCAAGGAATAGGAAAAGTCCTTCTCCCCGCAATCGCCGCCTTTTTTGGCGTACTGGTCAAAATCCCCATCAATTGGTTCTTGCTGGCTGTGCCAAGAATCAACATCCTAGGCACGGTAATAAGTACAATTGTCTGCTATGTAGTTGCTGCCGTAATAAATCTATATTTCCTATATAAGCACACAGGCGTCCTGCCCGATTACAAAGGCGCATTCCTAAAGCCCGCTTTCGCAGCTATAGGAATGGGCATGGCCTGCTTTGTCACCCATTATCTGGTTGGTTTAGTTGCCCCAGACAGGCTTGCTACCGTGATGGCCTTACTAGTTGGCGTCCCTGTATATCTGATACTCATGTGGATGGTGGGCGGCTTCCCTAGGCAAGACATTGATGCCGCACCTATTCCTAAAGTTATGCGTAAGTGGCTAAAGTCATAGTTCTTTTACGCCTCGCCCCAGGTTGGCACATTAATAGTAAGTCTCTCGTTCTGCCTAGCCGCTGCAGGAAATGTCCCACAATTGAGCCACAAATCCATCACAGTAGTCCCAATGGGCACTTCAACAGCATAGTGTCCTCGTAAGGCTCGTCCCCCTGCCAAGTTACCGCTAAGGAAGTTTGTTCCCCTGTTAAGATGGATATGCACGCTGGCTAGGGTAGATTCCGGCATTGTAATCCCCTCAACTTGCACCGCCACCTGGGAGTACAATACCCAGCGAGGCTCCTCTGATGTGTTTTCAAAGGTCAAGTTTATCCCAACAAACTTATTCCCCAAAGCCGGTGTCAAATCCTCGTATTCGAATATAAATATTTCTGCAACTGTAACACGAAAAGGATATAACTCCACCGAAATATCAACTACGTAATATGGCGACTCACCTAGCGGCCCTCCGCTACTCTGATGTCCCGAAGCAAGATTTTCACTGCCTCCATTGTTGTACTCTGCATCCCCACTCCCTTCATTGTTATAAATGCCATCGTTGACGCCTCCATAGCCGTTACTATTTACATAAGTAGCGCCTACATCACCCCCATCAGCGCCACCAGTCAATCCGTGGGTCAAACCGCCTCCGGCCCCACCAGAAATTGCAGTAAAATTCCAAGCTACAAAAAATGCCACAACCGCTGCTACAATGGCACAACAAGCCAGAATAACATATGTAAATCCCTTGTGTACTGAAGCTGCTCTGTGATGTGCCACGGATTTGTGATGTACTGCAGCCTTGTTGTGGCGTACGGCTTTATGATGTATTGGAGCATTGTTGTGATGTGCTGCAGCTTTATGATGTATTGGAGCATTGTCGTGATGTGCTGCAGCTTTATGATGTATTGGAACATTGTTGTGATGTGCTGCCGCCTTGTGATGCACCGCTGTCTTGTAATGCACAACTACCTCATGATCTACCATTGCCTCGTGATCTACTGCTGCATCTTCCCTCGCCGAAGTCTCCATTCCTTGCATTACCATTCCGTCCGAATTTTGCGCTTCCATACCAAGCTCTGCAACAAGGAACTCAATACCGCAATGACTACATATACACTTTTGCGAATTACTCGCCGCCATTCCAACAGTGGCCTTGCATCCTGGACAACTTACAGAATTAATTTGCATTACCGCCCCTCCCAAAAAATATTACCTCATGTGGACAGATAACAACCCACATAATAATATATCACTCAAATTGTAACATACTTGTTATGCATCAGCAATAATGTTGCAGACAAGTGCTGATACTGATACACATGCACGAAAACCTATATCTGGAAACTCATGAGACGAGAGACCGTCTTGTTATCCAGCGATGTCTATTTATCAATAAGCATTTCAATGTAATAGCCGTCGTTCTCACCAAGGCATACAAACTATCAAGACACAAACAAAGGCTTCCCATCAAACCCCGGGAAGCCTTTATATTTCACATATTTTCATCTGAACCATCTGGGACTCGAACCCAGGACCCCTTGATTAAAAGTCAAGTGCTCTACCGATTGAGCTAATGGTTCATGCAAATTGGAGCTTCTGCTCCATACCTCTCCTTATTGAGAGCCCAACTTCGTTTCCTCAACTACGTTGCAGGTCGCCACCATAGTACGAAAAGGGTGAGTAATGGAATTCGAATCCACGGCCTCCAGAGCCACAATCTGGCGCTCTAACCAACTGAGCTATACCCACCATGAAGGAA
>Ga0123355_10000823_pt1 | contig 42537 bp, 40 predicted proteins | sample TergutEmb28metaG_3_FD_89872 | JGI IMG/M metagenome (GOLD analysis project Ga0123355, IMG submission 89872) | Embiratermes neotenicus P1 segment gut microbial communities from Petit-Saut dam, French Guiana - Emb289 P1 | ecosystem: Host-associated > Arthropoda: Insects > Digestive system > Gut ...
CTTGAGCAATTTTGAAGTTACATGAACGCCCTGCACCGACGCAGCGAAGCGTAGGAGGTGCAGTCAGACAGCGTTAGCTGGCTGAGTAATTAAACTGGACGATTTTCCAGTTTAATTACTATAACTTTTTTCTTAAAAGTTTTTGGGGTGTAGCCAGCAAAATATCTGGCGGTTTTATACAGTTCACAAGCCGCCAAACATCTGCTATACTACTCACAGGAGGTGTTTCGTATGAAACAACATTATATCCCGCTAAAGAAGCAATCTAAGCGGAAGCAGAAGGAATTCCACCAAACCCAGCGCAGAGACTGGGGCGGATTTAACCCAATCACGAGGAAAACCGAAAACGGCAAGGCCTATAACAGAAAAAAATCCAAACGATGGGATGTGGAACATGACCCTCGTTTGGATTTTTTTATGCCCGCAGGCCGCTTACCAGCATTTCTACATAGCTGTTAACCATGCCGCGCCAGCTGCTGTTTTGGTGGGTTTGGCTCTTTATGGCCTCCATGGCGAAACCCGTAAGCGCCGCCAGCAGCATCCAGGCCATATTATCGTCTAGCCTGCGTAGGCTGCCTTCCTTTTTCCCCTGCTGCAAAATTTCTTGCAGCAAATTTATAATATCTTCCGAGCAACCGCTGCCCATGGCCATTTTGCCCATTTCTGGGTTACTGGTGATTGCTATTATAAATAGCTTGAACCCAAGCTCTAGCTTGCGGTCTACGGGAGCGCTTGCATTTGCCTGGAAGGCCGTTTTCATCCCTGCGTGAGCTTTGTTGTAAATTTCGCCAGCGATATCTGCTACTATTTGCTGCTTGTTTTTGTAATGGTTATAAATCGTGGTGGGGGTGTATTCTATCAGGCCAGCGATTTTTCGCATAGATAGGCCCTCTATGCCTTCGTCTATTATAATTTTCGTGGCGGCCTCTAGTATTGTTGCGCGCATGGCTTCTTTTTCCTTATCTCCTCTGGCTCTTTGGCTCATAAGCACCTCCTGAATAAAACGCCTTTGTTTTCTGATATTTGTCTATGAATCGCGAAAAAATTTCTCAGTATAAAATAACAGCGCTCATTATGTGAACGCTGTTATTTTAACATCACCATCTATTTAATGCAAGTTCCTACAAAAACAGCAAAAACCCACCAAAGAACACCCCAATAGACGCACAAAGCATCTTGAAGCTCAAATCAAACCCGCGCAGCCGTATGAATATCTCATGCTTGGCCAACACAAGCCGGTAAACCAGCAGCGCAATAACCAAACTGCCCAGGAAAATGGCACATTTTTCGGCCACCTCAGCGGCAGTAAATTCAACATCTAGGCCAAATAGGAAGCGCATAATCCAGACGCCACCCACCCCAATAACCAAGCATGCCGCCCCCATAACAAAGGTAGATATCTGCCTGGCAGAATCCGATTCCGATATAACCGCATTTGGCCGGCCAAAAAACATAGCCGAAAACCTAACAAAAACAAGCATCGTACCCAGGTTAATCACATTTATAATCCATTCCAAATACAACGGCGCATCATAAGCCAGGAAATATTTAGACACAAAGCCGTTAAACAGCGGCATCCCAACCATACCCAGCACAGCCAAGGCCGTGCTTATAGCAATAACAGGACTATGCCTAAACAGCCCTCTAACCTTGGTTATGTCGCCAGTTCCATAGCGGTGGGCAATCATACCCGCAGCCATAAACAACGCCACCTTAAAAATCGCATGGTTAAGTATATGAAACACCGCCCCAGTAAAGGAATACAGCCCGCCAATATTAAGCCCAATCATGATAAGGCTAACCTGTGCCATAGTGCTGTAGGCCAGCACCAACCGTATTTCCTTCTGTGCCAGCGCCAGCACAACCCCCGCAAAGGCAGATACAATAGCAACCACCAAAAATAACTGCCGTGCCTCTGGGAACACACCGCCAAACACGGTTTGCACCCGTATAAACATATACACGCCAATTTTAATCTGCAAGCCAGAAATAATAGCCGCCACCGGTGTGTGCGCCCCTAACATAGAATTAACCTTTGGCAAAAATGTGAGCGTGGGCAGCATAGATGTTTTGGCGGCTATGCTAGTCATAACCAGCACATACGGCAACACAAGCTGCGCCCGATCCATTTCTTGCGTGGCGTAATAAATTGCCACCATATCCAGCGCGCCAGTTATCATATACAAATACCCCACGCCAAACAGGTAAAACTGCATAGCGACAATATTTATCATAACAAATTTAATGCCCGTAAACATATTGCGCCGCTTCACATCGTACATAAGCAAAATAGTTACAACAACGGTGCTAACTTCCACCAGCACAAAAAAGTTAAAGAAATCCCGGGTAAGGAACAGCCCAACAATTGCCCCTTCTAAAATAAATATCAAAAACCAATACAGGCTGGTATTATCATTGTTTAGTGAATAAATGGCCAGCATCAAAAAAATAACAGAGGTAAGTAGCACAAAAATTGCCGCAAGATAATCTGCCCGCAAGATAATGCCCAAAAACCCCGCATACTGCCCCACATTAAGCAACAGCTCCCCTTCCAGGCTTTGCCGCAGCAGCAAAAACGCAAACACAACAAAGGCCGCCTGGAATAAAATCGCAACCTTTCTGGCCATTTGTTTTGAGGAAAACACATACAAAAACACCGCAATAATAATCGGCACTATTACAAAGAAAGGTAATAGCTGGCTTATTAAATCTATCATTGTTCGCCCTCACCTTCATTTGAATAGACCTTCTCCATATGGTCCCAGCTGGCAGTTTCGTATTTACGGAACAAATTGTTGAACATAGTGATACTAACAGTAATCACCGATATCCCGATAACAATTGCAGACAGCATAAGCGCCTGTGGCAATGGGTCCGAGATATTTTCTGCATCAATATTATACACATCTATAGGCGGCAGGCTGCCATGCATATTGCCCACAATAAGCCAAAACATAACAACCGATGTTTGCATAATTAAAATAAACACAATAGATTTAATGATAGTGCGGCTGGTAATAAGCCCAAAAAAGCTAACAAAAAACATCACCATAGTAAAAATATCAAGCCTCATAAACTACCACCTTTCTATGGCCACAAACCTGTAAAACAGCACAAAGAAACCACATGCAACCTTAAAGCCAATAAGAATATTCATGGCTACAAGGTAAACATCGCTGGTAAGCGGCAGTATATATGTGGCAAAATACGTAACCCCAGTAAACACCGCCAACACAGGCAAAATAGTTATGTTAACAAAAACCAGCTTCTCCATACGCATTACTTTGGCTATGGGCAAGTCGTTAATATCATAAACCAGGTAGCGGCATATAAAGAACGTAGCAATAGCCAGCCCGCCCTGGAAGCCGCCCCCCGCCGTAAGATGCCCATTGGCAATAATATACGCCCCAAAAATAATAATAATGGGGCATACCACACGCATGGTAAACCGCGCCACCCCAGAGTTTTTAATCTCGCTATGCCTGCGGTCTATCATTTCGGCTTTGTCGTACCAAGATACATGAGCCACAGCCACCACAGACACCACCAGCAGCAGCGCCTCAAAAAGCGTATCATAAACCCTGTAACCCAGCACAATAGACGCCACTGCATTCATGCCGCCCACATCGTACATAAACCGCGCTAAATATTGGTCCCGCAGAACCGTAACTGCATCATCCATGGGCAAATGCTGCATGGCCAGCCAAAAAAGCCCCACGCAAAATCCAGTTGGTGCCAAAATGCGACCAACTGACTTTGCAGAGAACTTGACCTTCTCTTCGGCTTGTTCATCTTCCAGCCCCATGCCAAATTTATAATACCGTTCTATGCAAACGATAAAAAATATGGTAACAAAGGCAGAAACCGCCGCCTCTGCCATTGCCACATCTGGCGAGCCCAAAAATAAATAAGACAACGCACCAATAAGGGAGAACACCCCAAATGTAATGATTATCCTATACATCTTCTTGGTGAACACGATAAGCACCGCGCAAACCACCCAAAGAGACAGCGCGATTTCTGTGATTGGGATATTCATCTTAGCTTCCTTTTTTCAAGCTCATCCTTAGAAACATAACCGCCCCGGTAGGCGCTTCTGGCTACCATATGCGTAACCAGCGGGTTTAAAATGAGCATTATAATTAAAATAAGAACAATCTTGCCGGTAAAAAAACTAATCCCATGGCGCACCGCAAGTCCTATAAAAAATGTGATAATCCCTACGGTGTCTATTTTACAAGTTACCAGCAGCCTATAATAAAAGTCCTTATTAGGCTGCATAATACCCACTATGCCAAAAAACATAAATATAAGGCCAAGCCCCATTATGGCAAAGCTTATATATTCCAGCATTATTCATTCTCCTGTTCTGTTTCTGCATCTTCTTTAAACTCTTCTAGCTTGCGCCGGTTGCGGTTGGACAAAAACAGTGTAATAAAAATCGTGCCAATAAACCCGCTTAAAGCATATATCATAGCAAAATCCAGCAGGTAAGTAGTCTCGTTTATAGAGGCAAAAATCACTATCACCAAAATAATCTTGGTGGTAACTAGGTTTAACCCAGATAGCCTATCCCAAACACTGGGGCCAATGGCCACCCGTATCATAGAAAAAAATAAATATGCAAACAGCACGATTAAAATTATATTCATCATTTTGGAATATGCGCCTCCCGTAATACGCGTTCTATTTCCCTAAGCCCCGCCCGGGCAAAGGGGTAACCGTCTGCGTTGCGGTCTTCTATGCTTAGCAATGTGATTTCGTTGCCCTCTAGTTCTACAAACACTGTGCCGGGTGTAAGGGTTACGGAATCTAGCATTATCATGCGCAGGGTATCGTTTTCTGGGACCAGCTGCTCTTTTGATATGCCGCATTTTGTGTCTGAAAAAATCATGCGGATTAAATAAAACGCATCTGTGTAAATTTTTGCTATCAGCCAAAACGGATAGGTGGCCAGCTTGTAAAAATTTACATTCTCCACCTCGTCATGCTTCAAATATTTTCCCATATAATGCATGGCCAACATGCTTACAAACATGCCAATTGCAATGGTTCGCCATGATATGTCTTCCACCAAAATCACCCACATGGCAGTGAGTGCCAACATTACAAAAATCGTATGCCTGCCCATGGCGGCCTCCATTTCTGTTAATTCTTACCTATCGCAGACACCATACTCCCGAAACACTTCAATGTCAACCTGAAAATATGATATAATCTTAGAAAAGCAGTTCTCAAATTTATTCAAAGGATGATTCCAATGCCACATACTGCGCTTTATCGCAAAAAACGCCCGCAAAAACTGGGCGAAATAGTGGGCCAGCCACATATCGTGCGCGCATTAAAAAACCAGCTTATATCTGGCCAGGTAAGCCATGCATATTTGTTCTGCGGCACTAGGGGAACAGGGAAAACCACCGCCGCAAGGATTATGGCAAGGGCGGTTAACTGCCTAAATATGGCAGATGGCGAACCATGCAACATCTGCGAAGCCTGCCAAAACATACTAAACGAGCGCAGCCTAGACGTGGCAGAAATTGATGCCGCCAGCAACAATGGTGTAGAAAATATCCGCGACCTGCGTGAAGAAGTAAAGTTTAGCCCCACCCAATGCCGCTACCGAGTATATGTGATAGACGAGGTTCATATGTTATCCACAAGCGCATTTAACGCGCTGCTTAAAACCCTAGAAGAACCCCCGCCACATGTGATTTTTATACTAGCAACCACAGACCCGCAAAAAATCCCAGATACGATACTTTCGCGCTGCCAGCGTTATGATTTTAGGCGCATTTCTGCGGCAGATGTTGTGACAACTTTAAAGCGGTATTTGGATGCAGAGGCCATTAAATATGAAGAAGCCGCGCTGGATTATATCGCCTATCATTCTGACGGAGCCATGCGTGACGCACTAAGCCTGCTAGACCAATGCATAAGCCTTGGCACAGGCGAAGGGCTTATGTGCGACAGGGTGCTAGAGGTACTGGGCGCGGTAGACAGGGCCAAACTTTTCCAGCTAACGGATGCGCTGTTTGCCAAGGATAGCCGTGCTGTGATGCAGGTAATTTCCCAGGCAATGGACGATGGCCGAGATGTGGCACAATTTGCGGCAGATTTAGTGCGGCATTTTAGGGATGTGCTGGTGGCCAGCCTTACAGATAGAGTCGAGGAGCTGGATATTTCTGTAGAAATTGCCGGGCGGCTAAAAGAGCAAGGCAGCCGGGTTAGCGGGCAAGAATTAATGGAGTATATCTACGAATTTTCAGATTTGCTGCGGGAGATGCGCTTTGTGCCACATATGCGCACGGCCTTTGAGGTATGTGCGCTGAAAATTTGTGTGCCGCGGGTACAGCTGGCGCAAGTTGCGGGGAATGCTATCGCACAGGTAGCCGTAGCTATGCCGTCTTCTGGAACTTTGGCTGTGGCCGCACCGCCGCAGCTTATGGCGAATGATTCTGCCGGGCAAGAGCCTTCCTCTGCACCAGATGCTTCTCCAATAGAAGCCGCCCCAAGCGAGATCATCCCAGGCACGCTAGATGCCATCGCTGCCTCTTGGCACAGCATTGCCGCAGGGCTGCCAATGCCGCTGCGCTCTTGGTGCAACCACGCCGGGGCAAGGGTGCTAGACGGCGTGCTGCAAATTATATGCAACAACGATGCCTCGCTACAGCTGATTAAAAAGCAGCAAACCAATATCCGGGAAGCTATTGCGGAAAAATTCAACTTATCCACCCCTCCCAACCTTGCTTTTGTGGTGGATGAAGCGTACAATGATAAACCTAAGAACTTGTCAAAGGCAGCGGCATTTGCAAACCCAGCGCCGCCACCAGCGGCTGCACCAGCAAGCGCCCCGCCGCCAGAAATGCCACCATTAGATTGGCAAGAAACCGCTGAAACAGCCCCTCCGGCAACAGACGATTGGGCAGCTTTTGGCCAGCCAATGATGGACGACGAGGCTTGGTAAACTTTCAACTAATTACAAACTGTAATTAGTTGAAATGGCGGCGGCTATCTTTCGCAAACTTTAGCGAAATGGTTTTGCCCGCCAGTTCAGGCTTAGTACAGAATAAATAAGAATAACAAAGCGGCTTTGCTGCCTTTGTTTTCATAAATCTTGCTGAGAAATTGCAGAGCAATTTCCTAGCATACAAAAAAACAGCGCAAGATATGCGCTTAATAGAAGGGAATATTCACAATGCCAAAAGGATTCGGTGGAATGGGCGGCGGCATGAACATGAACAACATAATGAAGCAAGCCCAAAAAATGCAAAAACAAATGGCAGACATGCAAGAGGAACTAGCCAACAGAACCCTAGAAGTATCCAGCGGCGGCGGCGCAGTAAAGGTCACCGTTAATGGCGAAAAACAACTTACGTCCCTAGAAATCTCACCAGAAGTGGTAGACCCAGACGATGTAGAAATGCTGCAAGACCTAGTGCTAAGCGCAGTAAACGAAGCAGTACGCCAAATGGACGAGGCCGTTAACTCCCAGATGTCTAAAATAACTGGCGGGATGAATTTGCCGGGAATGTTTTAGTGGGCAGCAATGCCCATAAGCAAAGGGGCAATAGACGGTTTTGTCCTTGTTAGGAGAATAAATCATGCAGCATATCTACGGCGGCCCTATGGGGCGGTTGATTGAGGAATTTTCACGGCTGCCAGGGATTGGCGGGAAATCTGCCCAGCGGCTGGCTTTTCATATTATTCATCTTCCGGCAGAGAAGGCAGAGGGACTTGCAGATGCTATTTTGCAGGCCAAGAGGAATGTACGGTATTGTTCGGTTTGCTGCAATTTAACAGACCAAGATGCCTGCCAAATTTGCAGCAGCAGTAAGCGTGATGCCAGCACTATTATGGTGGTGGAAGACCCTCGAGATTTAGCAGCTTACGAGCGCACAGGAGAATTCCACGGGGTGTATCATGTGCTGCATGGGGCGATTTCGCCCATGCATGGCGTAGGGCCTAATGATTTGACCATTGCCCAGCTGCTAAAACGGCTGCAAGCCGAAGAAGCTAAGGAAATTATCGTGGCAACCAACCCAAATGTAGAGGGCGAGGCCACAGCGCTTTATATTGGCAAAATATTAAAGCCCATGGGGCTAAAAGTCACCCGAATCGCCCATGGAGTGCCCGTGGGTGGGGATTTAGAATTTGTAGACCAGGTGACATTATCCCGCGCATTGGAAGGGCGGCGTGAGCTTTGAACTTAAAAAACATCCCCCGGTGGATGTTTTCTACCCAAAACATGGTCAAAGAGGATATCCGCCGCGGCGATATCCCAAAAAGCCGTGATGCCTACGTCAATTCGGTAAAAATAGCCGTGCCCGCTGTGGCAGAAATGGTGTCTATCGCGCTTATGGGCATGATAGACATGATTATGGTGGGGCGGCTGGGCAGCAATGCCGTGGCCGCTGTAGGGCTTACAAACCAGCCCAGGATGCTGTTTCTGTCGATATTTTTTGCGCTAAACGTGTCTATCACCGCCATCATTGCCCGCAAAAAGGGCGAGGGCGATATGGCAGCCGCCAGAAGCTGCCTGCGCCATGCCATTGTTATAGTGGCGCTACTAGGGTCGATACTTACTATTGTGGCATTTTCTGCGGCTTCGCCGCTTATGGGCTTTGCCGGGGCGCAGCCAGACACGCTGCAGCTGGCCGCCACTTATTTTCGCATATCTGCGCTGGCCATCCCCTTTCAGATACTAACTGGGGCAATTTGTGCTGCCCAGCGCGCCTGCGGCAACACGAAAATCACCATGAAGGTGAATGTGGTGGCCAAGGTGCTAAACGTGCTGCTAAACTTCCTGCTGATAGAAGGCCGCTTGGGTGCGCCGCGCCTGGAAATTGCCGGGGCGGCATGGTCCACAGTTATTGCCTCTGGCGTGGCCTTTACCATGGTGTTGTTCACAGTGCTGCATAAGGACAGCGTACTTAAAATAAGCCACCGCGACCGCTGGCTGCCAGAAATCCCTATGCTGCAAAGCATTAAAAAACTCTCCTCTGGCAGCATATTAGAACAAATGGCGCTGCGCTTCGGCTTTTTTGCATACGCCCGGGTGGTGGCAGAGCTTGGTACGGCAGAATTTACCGCACATATGATAGCCATGCAGCTTATGGGGCTAAGCTTCACCTTCGCAGACGGCATAAGTGCCGCCACCACAAGCCTTGTAGGCCAAAGCCTTGGCCAAAAGCGGCCAGACCTTTCTATAATGTACGGCAAAATAGGAATGCGCCTGGCCATAATTTGTGCTGCAATGCTGGCCATCACCTGCGTGCTACTACGCTACCATTTCCCGCTAATTTTTATAGACGACCCCGTGGCAGATGCAGATATTATAGCAAAGGCCGCCGGAGTGATATTAATTTTGGCCGCCATAATGCCCTTCCAAACATCCCAGCTAGTAATGGCCGGAAGCCTGCGCGGCGCCGGCGACACCAGATACGTAGCCATGACAATGCTAGTGGCAGTGGCAATACTACGCCCAGCCATGGGCTTCCTGTTCACATTCCCGCTGGGCCTGGGCCTGGCCGGTGCATGGATAGCCCTAATCTTCGACCAAGTGGCGCGGCTGGTAATGCTGTTTACGCGGTTTGCTGGTGGGAAGTGGATTAAGGCTAAGGTTTAGTGGGATTAAAGCCGCCAAAGGCTTCACCTGCCGCACCTCCGCCTGCTTTTTATAAGAATAACTTCGTGAGCCCGGCACCCGATTTCTTTCGGGTTACTTTTGAAAAAAACCGGGCAAAACTTTGGAGTTTTGTATAGGAAAATAATAGTAGCAAGTATATATTTTGTGCCCCATGCCGAGCCTAACAGGCCTATGCGCAATGGCAGCATACGCCCGCTAATTTTTTCAGTTGGTCGGAAAATCCGACCAACTGAAAAAATTATAGCCGCTCCACCTAAAAATATTCGCATAGAGCGCAGGAAATTTTTCGCAAGGCGAGAAGCTGAAAACCGCCACGCACTAGCGGTGCGCAAGGTTTTCAGCGACGAAGGATTGCGGGAAATTTACAAGTTCTATGCAAATGTTTTTAGGTGGAGCGGCTATATACAGCAGCAAAAAAGCCAGTTGGTTTCCATTGGAAGCCAACTGGCTTTTTTGCTGCTGTAGTGAAACAATTCGAAATCGGTCTCGCCTGTCGCGGCAAAAACGCCTTATCCCGGTGTTTCAGGTGCTGCTTCGGCGAGACCGCTTCTCATTTATTTCACTATATATAGCCATTCCTTACTTAAAAACCCTACCAGCCTCGGCCATGCTATCCATTATCTTCACATCAAATGGGCATCTTTGTTCACATGCGCCGCAGCGGATACAATCGTTGCCAGTGGCAGCCATGGCAGTATAATGCGCCTTCGCAGAAGGCGGCACAACCCCTGGCGTAAGCCTGGCAATATCAAGAAATTTCATAACCGATGCGATATCAATATCCACCGGGCATGGCTGGCAGTGGCCACAATACACGCAATCGCCCTTAAAATTATTACGCATAGAGCCTAAAACCGTGGTATAATCCCGCTCACTTTCGCTAACGGTATAATATTTCATGGTTTCTTCCACTTCTGCGGCGGTTTGCCCGCCCAGCAGCACAGATGCCACAGACGGTCGCGTAAGCGCATAATGGATGCATTGCTGCACTGTCATGGGCATTGTAAATGGCGTATGTTGCGGTGATGTTAGCTTCCCTCCTCCAAGGGCTTTCATCACCGTGATTCCAATGTTTTTTTCCTCGCATAGCTGGTAAAGGCTGCTGCGCCGCGGGTCAATCCCCTGCAACAGCGTTTTGTCAAATGTACCAAACAAATGCGAAAGCGCGGCCTCGTTTGGCGGCAGCATATCAAATGCCGGGTTAAGGCTAAAAAAAAGCACCTCTGGCACGCCTGTTTCTATAGCCCGCTTCGCCATAAGAGGGTCATGTGAAGACACCCCAATATAACGGACATCACCCTTCTGCTTTAGCCTGTCCACATATTCAAGACATTCATCTTTAAACGCCCCGGCAAAATCCTCTTCAGAATCCACAAAAAACAGCATGGCAATATCCACATAGCCAAAAACGCGCAGCATATCGTCGAAGTATTTTTTTACTACTGTCATATCGCGGCTTCTGTCGTATTGCTGCCTTTCGTCTGTAGAACCTACTGCCCCTTGTATAATCACCTTGTTTCGGTTGCTGCCCAAGGCACGGGCCATGTTTTCACGTATTTCTGTGCCGGGCATAAAACAATCGAAAATATTTACTCCATGGGCCAGTGCAGCGTCTATTGTTTCCTTTGTTTGGGCGTAGGGTTTTCTGTCTAAATGCTCGCAACCTAGGCCAATTTCACTTACTTGCAGCCCTGTTTTTCCAAGTGTACGAAATTTCATGATATCCTCCTGATACTAACCTCAATTAGAGTTCTTCTAAAACCACATAAGGCATGATTTCAAAAGAAGACGATTAAAGCGACAACTTGGGGCAACGCCTAATTTAGTTTAACCCTCCAATAAATCTGGCCTGCGCGCCTGTGTGCGCTCTACAGATTGCACATGCCGCCAGGCCTCAATTTCTTTATGATGCCCGCTTAGCAGCACATCTGGCACTTTGTGCCCCATAAATTCTGCCGGGCGGGTGTAATGAGGATGCTCTAGCAGCCGAGCGTTTTTATCCGGCGCTACGGCCTTTACTGCAAAGCTTTCTTCCATATGGGAGGCCTCTTTGCCCAGCACCCCTGGCACAAGGCGAGCCACTGCGTCCATCAGCACCAAGGCCGGAAGTTCTCCGCCAGTAAGCACATAATCCCCTATGGATATTTCGTCCGTTACAATCTCGTCTATCACCCGCTGGTCTATGCCTTCATAATGCCCGCAAAGCAAAACAATTTCCTCCCGTTGGGAAAATTCCTGTGCAATCTCCTGTGTAAGCACCCTCCCCTGCGGCGAAAGATACACAACCGGCGCGCCAGGGTTTGCAAGCTGCCCTTTCACATGCTGGTAGGCATCAAAAACGGGCGTGGGCATAAGCACCATGCCAGCCCCGCCGCCATAGGGCGCATCATCCACCTGCCCGTGCTTATTTATGGCAAAATCCCGGATATTAACCGGGCTAACCCCAATAAGCCCGCTTCGAACGCCCCGCCCCAAAATACTATGCCCCGCAGCCTCGGCAATCATCTCTGGGAAGAGTGTTAGCACATGGAATCTCATACTGTAAGCTCCCTCATGCCATCCATCAGCCGCACAACTATTTTGCCATCCCCCACTTTGCGTACCACCTGCTTGATAGCGGGAATCATAAAATTATCGCCTTCTGCAGCGTCAATTACATACACATCATTGGCTGGGGTAGGCAGCACACGGGCAACTTTACCCAGCAGCACGCCATCCTCTGTTACCACTTCCATGCCAATTAAATCCCGCACGAAATATTCATCCTGGCCTAGGGGCAGCGCCTTTTCTGCCGGGATGCTTATGGTACAGTTTATAATTTCCTCTGCGGCGTTTCTGTCGTCTACGCCCTCTAAGGTAACCAGCACAAGCCCCTTATGCAGCCGCGCCCGGGTTAGTTTGCGTTCTACCGCCCCGTCCTTGCTACTTACAAAAACTACCTGCCCCTCCAATAGCTGGAAGCGGCCAGGGTCGTCTGTGGTTGGCAGCACCCGCAACTCGCCGCGTATACCCTGGGGCTTTACAATAATCCCGATTTCAAAAGTATCCATAATCAACATCCATTCCCGTATTTTCATGACATTATGCTAAGACTATATCAAATCTGCAGATATTTTACAAAAAAAATATGATATAGTGAAACTATTTCCTGACATCATACGAATACATACATAGAAAGGAGGTGCGCGGTTGAACGAATATCAGCTTATCCACAAAATAAAAAAAGGCGACCGCGCCGCCGCCGACACCTTGATACGCAGCTATTACGACGAAATTTTCCGCTTTGTAAGAAAACAGACCATGGAAGAACAAACAGCCCTAGACTTAACGCAAGAAATCTTTATATCGCTACTGCGAACCATCCACAGCTACAACCAGGCAAAAGGCGCAAGCGTTAGAACCTGGCTATACAAAATAGCCACAAACAAAACCATAGACTATTTCCGCGCCCGCGCCGCCGGAATAACCGAAACCATGACCCTAGATGATGCGGAACCCATAGACGACACCGACTTTACCAAGCAAATATCCAACCAAGATTTTGCAGAAAGAGTATGTGTGTATGTAAACCAATTTTCACCGGACACCCAAAAAATTTTCCGGCTGCATATATTTGGCGGCTATACCTTTGCAGAAATCGCCACAGATATGCAGCTACCCGAAGGCAGCATAAAAAGCAAATATTACCGCCTGCTAAATAGGCTAAGGAGCGAGTTTAATGGTGGATAAAGACAAAAGCATCGAGTTTATATTGTCCCAGGGCTTTACCAGGCCGCCAAGTTTTTACGTTAAGGTTGCAAAAATGCATGGTATCTTGGGCTGGCGGTTTATTTTTTGGGATTTTAGCTATAGCTTTATTTTCCTGTTGGTTACGCTGGCGGGGGTGGTGTTTTTGCTGCGCCATGCGCCGGTTTACGAGTTTCCGTACTCTGTTGCGGCGGGGTTCTCTCCTATATTATTTTTGCTAATTACGCTGTTTACAGAAATTAACGAGCGAACTTGCAATCTATACCAGCTTAAACAGACATGCCGCTACACATCTAGGCAAGTGACTGCCCTGCGTAGCATGTATTATTCTGTTGTGGGGGTGGGTTTTGCGGTTTTAGTAGCGGCTATTTCCACAGATGGGGCGGCGCAGTTTTTTAGGGTTTTACCACTTTGCCTGGGCGGGCTATTTCTTTGCGCCGCCGTAGAACTGCTGGTGATTAGGCTATCCCGCAGCAAATTTGCTATAGCTGCAACTTCGGCGGCATGGCTGGCTGTCAACCTTTCCATGCCTATGACCCTTGGCGTGAGATGGGAGGCCTTGTTATCTGGCACCCCACTGCTGCTGGCTGTAGCCTTCCCTGTGGCCGCTGCGGCCGCGTTTATATACCAAACAAATAAAATGCTAATGGAGGAAAATTCCCATGCTATTGCTTGATAATGTAACAAAAAAGTTTGGCAAGTTTACAGCTTTGGAGGATATAAGCTTAGAATTCTCGAATGGCGTATACGGTATGCTCGCCCCAAACGGTGCAGGCAAAACCACCCTAATAAAAATGCTAACCACCCTAATCTTTCCCACCAGCGGCGAAATCCTATGGAATGGCGACGAAATAACAAAACTAGATGCAGATTACAGGGACATAATCGGCTACCTGCCACAAGACTTTGGCTATTACAAAAACCATTCTCCTAGGGATTTCATGCTGTACATTGCAGCCCTAAAGGGCATAGACCAAGCCACCGCCAAAATAAAAACAGACCAATTGCTAGAAACCGTAGGCCTATCCGATGTGAAAAACAAAAAAATGCGTAAATTCTCTGGGGGCATGGTGCAGCGGGTTGGCATTGCCCAGGCCATGCTAAACAACCCTCAAATTCTAATACTAGACGAACCCACTGCAGGGCTAGACCCCAAAGAGAGGGTGCGCTTTCGCAATTTAATATCTACCCTGTCTAAAGACCGTATTGTCATACTTTCTACCCATATAGTCTCGGATATTGAAACGATTGCCAACCATGTAATCATGTTTAAGAACCATAAGCTACTGGCCAACGACAGCCCCCTAAACATTTGCGAAACCATTGCAGACAAAGTGTTTGAAACCAATAATATCACCGCAATAAAAACGCCCTATTTGGTGCTAACAGAAAGACAAGACGGCGGCGAAACCCTAACGCGCTTCGCCAGCGAAGTAGATTGCAGCAGCCTAGCCAGCCCGGCCAACCCAAGCCTAGAGGATGTTTTCCTATACATCTACAGAGACGAGACTTTGTGATGATTTTCCTACTTGAGCTGAAAAAGATACTATCCATGGCCGCTTTATGGAGTTTTGTGGCATTATGCTTTGCTTTTAATATATGGGCCATCCCATCCAATTTGCGCAATGTTGATTTTGATACCACCACCCCTTTCCCTGAGAATATTTTTGACGGCTATAGCGCCAGCGAGACAGCAGATGTTTATATTGCCATGTTTAACCTATCTGACAGGGTGGCCGACAGGATGGCCATAAAACACGAGGCCTTGCAGGCCGCGGCAAACGAAAGAGCCGCAGAGGGGGCAAGTTTTTCGCCATATTTGGGGGAGCTTACTCAAGTGATGCATTTGAACCTTTTCCATGGAGTGGCCGGGGTTTTAGGTCGGCTGCTTTTTCAGGGGATGTTACTGGCTGCGCTGGTGGCTTTGCTGGCCATAGGCTACGAGCGCGCAAGCAACACAGAGCATAGCATCTACACCACCAAAAAAGGCCGTGGCCTGCTGCGTAGCAAAATTGCCGCTGGCCTGGTAGCAGGGGTTGGGCTGTATATTTTGCTGGCTGCGGCTACGCTGGCCGTGTATTTTGTCATGTTTGATTATGGGGCGGTGTGGGGCAACAATGTTTCCAGCGGGTTTAACTATGTAATTGATATCATTGGGGCAAGGCCGTTTATCACATGGCGTAGCTTTACAGTGGCCTCGTACCTTGGGGCAAGCATTGGGCTGGGGCTGCTACTGGTTGTATGCTTTTCACTGATGGGAGCGTCGGTGGCGGTTTTTTCGAAAAATGGATACATGGGCTTTTTGGCGCTACTGCTTATAAACGCTTTATTCTTGGCTGCACCACTGGCCATTCCCATGAATACTTACAGCTATTTTGCTTCGTTTTACAGCCCTATTTGGCTGTGGTGGAATAGCCATCTATGGTTTACAGACGGCGGGATAACCACATTATGGCGGCATTTTGAGCTATGGGGCACGGGGTTTTCATTCTTAGCCCTGGCCGTGACATGCTTATTTGCTGTGAAAAAATTTGAAAAGAGGGATATCCAATGAGAGTTGTTGCCAATGAATTGAAAAAAATATGGAATGTGAAAATTTTAGCGATTTTAGTGGTTTTATGCACATTGCTTTTTGCCATGTCTATGAACGATTGGATTAGATGGTACCCCAGGGAAGACTGGATTGGCAATATAGAGCTTGCGCATCATCTTACAGAAACCTACGGCCCAAACCTTAGCCTGGAAGATTTTGAAGATTTCCTTAGCTATAGGGATGTAATAACTGCAGAGTTAGATTTGTTTTTTGAAGCCAATGCCTTTTTTGCAAATGTGGGGATTTACAGCTACAACGGTTTATCGGCCTTCCGCCAATATTATGGCGCACAATTTGAAACCCTAACCCCAAGCCAGCGTCGTCTGTGGTACGATGTGGCGCTAGAGCTTGGGTATATCGTGCGAACAGAAGAATATGGCGATTTAACCAGCGAAAACGAAACTCCAGATGCCTACAATAAAATGATTAGCTTTGGTAATATAGTTGGCCTTTACCAAACAAATATCATAGGTGAAGAAGATTGGCCAGCCCATATTGATTCATTTATGGCAACGATGCAACTTAGCGAAAGAGAAACCACACGGCTGACCGAAATACGAAACAGCAGCGAGCTAAACAGCATATTACCGCAGCATACCCTCTTCTACAGCCGGCGATACGCCAGGGGCCTTGCGCTGTTGGTGATTTTAGTCACGCTAATACTAACCGCCCCACTGGTAACAACAGACCGGGCAAGCAAAGTAAACTGGCTGCAATACTCGTCTAAAGAAGGCCGTAGCATTTTGAAGAAGCAATTTGCCGCCATGTTAATCTCTGCAATGGCCAGCACCACGGCTTTAATAATAATTTTTGCCGGGATATTTTTTGCCGCCACAGGGGTGCATGGGTTTTGGGGCAATGGGATAAACTCATTTTTGGGGGGCGCTCAGTTTTATTGGCTTTCTATTACATTTGGGCAATATGTAATGCTTATGGCCGGAGTTATGTATCTGCTGGGTATTGGCACGGCGGCTTTTGCGTTTATGCTATCACGCTTTAGCCAAGGCAGAATGAGGCTGCTGTTTAAAGTGATACCGCTGTTTGTGGCCACGCTAAACTTATCCAACTGGATTTTGAATGATTTCCTAGCCATTGCAATAGGAGGGGATGTTTCAGCACAAATGTTTGCATTAGCGATATCACTAGCAATGGGCATAACAGCCACAATATTTACCATATGCAAAGAAAACTGGGCAGAATTGCATTAAAAAATGGTACCGTATGGTACCACATTTATAGAAAAATGGTACCATACGGTACCATTTTTTTATCTCCCAAGCATCGCAAAAAATAAAAAAGCCCGAAAATTCAGGCTTTTTTTTAAATGTAAAACCTTAAAGTTTTTGCCTCACTTTTTTTCAAATGCAGCCCGAAATGAATCTGGCGGCAGGTCATGCCATATTCGCGAAAGCGAGCCTTATGAAAAGCGGGCGGGTGCGGCAGGTTGGTCACTGCGCAACCTGCTTGCCCAAACACCATGGGCGAAGCCCACGGCTTTGCCTTGTTCTCACGAAGCCCCAACCACGCGGCGCATATGCCTTTCTGTGTAGCCATATTTGCGGGCTAAGGCTGCGTAGTTATTGCCAGTGAATTCTTGGCGGGCGGCCTTTTCTAAGCATTTTGAAAAAATTGTGCGGCTACTGGGTACGTAGATTGTGAGGCCGCCCAAGTTTTCTGCAATGGCGTAGATTGCGTCAAAACCTCCTGCTTCCATTATTGTGTCGTAGGGCGGTAATATTTCCGCGCTATGGGTGGTGGCTACCTTGCGTAAAAATTCCTTGTCCATAATATCCCTCCTGTGTAGATATGTTTGCACCAAAAAAACATTTGGTATAAACATATGTTACACGATACGAATGATTATGTCAAGGGCTTTTATACATCATCTGTGTCCATGTATACAAATCTACTTGCGCGGCTTATTCTTGGGTAGATTTCGTGTGGGTCTGTATCTTTTTCGTTTAGCTTTTCAAGTTGGAAACGAGGCGAAGTTTTGGAAAGTATTTGAGATTGTGTGCCTACTGTTAGCAGCATAAATTTCATATGGTCGAAATCTAGTTCTTCTAGGGCGGTGTCGGTTGTTTTCTTTGTGGCGTTGCGGGGCTGTTTTGGTTTTTCGGCTTTGTTGCCAGATTTTCTGGGGTACTCTGCAAAACGGTTTTCTTTTTTGTCATGGAAGAAACTGTAGCTGCCGTCTGGGTCTAGGTCAAATGTGAATGCGATTTCGCAGAATAAATGATGCAGGGTCATAGTTTCGGGGATTTGGATATGCACCCACATGTTAGGTTTTTCCTCCATGCGAACACGAAACGTGTAAACTTTACCAAGGTCATCGTTAGCACTCGCTACTGGCAAAATCCCGTTTGCCATCTCTACAAAGAATTTTAGCGCGCCCAGGCTACCAAACACAGTCTCCTTCATTGCCCCAAAATTCATAACCTCCGAGGCATCTATATAGTTGTCTATATTCGGCTGCACGCCCATGATTTCGAGCCCAAGCTCCGTGAGGGTATAGCTAGAGCAAGGCGCAAAAAAAGCTACAAAGGCCTCGTCTGGGTCGTTGTAGACATCTATAAAATCTGATATTTCGCCCTCTACATTAAATGGCAGCACATATAGCGGCCGTATAAGCCGCAAAAAATAACCAAATGGCGTGAAGAAGTACCTATCCAGCACAACCCCAAGTACAAAGGTGCTAGATAATATCTCCATTTTCATGCTCATTTCGTCTACATCCATGTCCCCGTACATATCGTGCATGGTATCGCTGCCTACATCCAGCATATCTTCAAGCTCGTAACCCATGGCATCTAGCACTTTTGCAAATAATTCATCTGTGTCTATGGGCGAGCTTAACATTTCTCTAATAAACGGCTCTGAAAAAATATTTTCTGTGGTGCAGGCGGCTCTTTTTATGCCGTGATGCGCCAAGGAGATAGTAGCATCTACCACTTCGCGCAGGAAATCTCCAGTGGATAGCTTAAAAACCTCGCTGCATTTCTTGGTTAGCTGCATCTTGTTGGCATGAATGGATGGCATCTTAGCCAGCAGCCCCATCCTATAAGCAACCTCCACCAAAAAAGACGCATAATGAGGGTCGTTTATGCTAAGGGTTGCTGCAATTTCCATGGATTGACTGTCTGCCAGGCTGCTATCTTGGTCTAAGTCTATACTGGGGGTGCAATATTCTATCACCCGCTTCATATCGTCAACTACTGGATGGCTATTTAAGCTATACTCCGGTAGCTTAAATGGCAGCCGGTCAATATTCTTATAATCTATAACAACCGGAAAAACAGCAAGGCCAGGCTCTTGCTCATAATATTTAGACATAGCCTCGAAAATATTAGCCGGAGAAACAGGCGTATTCTCTATAAGCGCGGCAAAATACCAACGCCTAAAAACCGCATGAAAATACGGCAAAACCTTCTTACGCTTACGTGGCCCATTATATTCATACGCGCCTATAAATCCCTCTTCAAAAAGAGAGAGCAAAACCCCAACACATCGCAAAAAAGCCTTGTTCACGCAATAACCTCTTTCAACTAAGTTGTGATGATTGTATCAGAAGGTTGGACAAGAGACAAGACCGTGGGCTTCGCACCGGGATGCTTGGGCAAACATAAGGCCGCAAGAAAGCTGATTGCTTTCTTACGGCCTTAGTTTTTGTCTATTGGCTACAATGAAGTAAATCTATGAACGTTAAAGTTTTTGCTTCTTTTTTCAAATGTAACCCGAAAGAAATCGGGCGGCAGGTCATGCCTGGTTCGCGAAGCGAACCTTATGAAAAGAAGTGAGTGTCAGAGCGAAGCCATGACGGTTTATCACTTAGTCTTCCTCTGTGCCATAACCAGCCCATAGTATATGCCCTTGTTGCGTAACAATTCCGAGTGGGTGCCCACCTCGGCTACGCCGCCTTTGTCTAGCACTATTAGGCGGTCTGCGTTGCGTAGGGTGGATAGGCGGTGAGCTATTGCTATTGTGGTGCGGCCTTTGGTGATGCGAGCTAAGCTTTCTTGGATGGAGGCTTCGGTTTCTACGTCTAGGGAGCTGGTGGCCTCGTCTAGTATTAGGATATCTGGGTTTTTGATTATTGCGCGGGCTATGGAAAGGCGCTGGCGTTCGCCGCCGGATATGCTTTGGCCGCCTTCGCCTATCATGGTATTGTAGCCGTCTGGGGTGCGGGTGATAAAGTCGTGGGCATTGGCGGCTTTGGCTGCGCCGATAACTTCTTCGTAGGTTGCGCCAGGCTTGCCATAGGCGATGTTTTCGAAGAATGTACCTACAAACAGGAAGCTCTCTTGAAATACCACGCCCATGTTTTGGTGAAGATGCTCTGGCGTGATGTCGCGGAGGTCTGTATTGTTTATTTTTATACGGCCGGTATTGGGGTCATATAGGCGCATAACAAGGTTGATTAGGGTGGATTTGCCCACGCCAGATTTGCCCACAAGACCTATCATTTCGCCGGGGCTAATTTCTAGGCTAATATTTTTTAGCACTGGCTCGTAGGATTTGTAGCCAAAATATACATTCTCGAAGCTAACACCGCCGGCTATGGGTACGTTTGATGGGTTTTCTGCCTGGGTAAGTTCAGATTCATCGTCTAATACTTCAAACACTTTTACCATGCTAGTGGTGGCGTCTGCCAGCCAGCGAGGCAGGTTAACCAGCCAGCGCAACGGGCCAAAAATAGCCCAAAGATACATAGTAAACTGCACATAGCTGCCCAGGGAAAGTGTGCCATTAAGCACCATTAAGCCCCCCGCAAACTGCACCAAAAACTCGCCAGCGCCAATAACAAAACCCATGGGCTGGAAAAGCAGCCCCCACAGCACTTCGTTCTTAGAGGCTACCACAGCCAGCTCCCGGTTGGCGTTGGCGAATTTTTCTATTTCGCGCTTTTCACTGCCGAAAGCTTTTACGGTGCGGATGCCCTTGATTATATCGTGCAGTATCGAGTTAACCTTAGAGCTTTTGCGCCATTGGCGCTCGTAGCGGGCGTGGATTATGCGGCGGAAGAAGTACATAAGTGTCGTGACTATTGGCACGGGAATTAATATAAGAAGGGTAAGCTGCCAGTTGGTGATAAACAACACAGTGATGGCGATGATAAACATGAGAATCATCTCAAAAACCCAGCGGCTTATGCCGGATAGGAAATCGCCAATTGTTTCGGTATCTTCCATTATACGGCGGATGAGGTCGCCGGGGGTGCGCTTAGCAAACAGTGTCATGGAATGGCTTTGCAGCTTAGAATACGCGGCGTTGCGAAGGTCGTTGGATACATTGCCTATGGCCTTGTTGAACATACGAGCCGTACCTATGGTAATAAGCTCGGCTACTACTCGTGTAAGCAGCATCATAAGTACGATTACGCCAACCTGCCCCCATGTACCGGTGCGGTGGTACAGATGATTGTCTATCAGCATCCGGTTGAAAATGGGGAACATCATAGCGCCCAAAATACTTAGCATGGCCAGCACCTGAGATACGCTAATGGTCTTACCATATGGCCGCAAAAAGCTTAATGCGCGCTTAAACACGCCAAATTTGCTATAACAGAACAGGCATACCCGGATATCCGTCATCATTGGGCGGCCACATTCTGGGCAGTTGCGTTTTTCTGCTTCTTCTGGGATGAAAGCGCGGCCGGTTTGCTTATAGTAGTTAACCACTTTGCAGAACTCTCCGGCGTCTTTTAGGCCTGTCATGGTGAAGCGGCAAAGCACCCTTGACGGGGGGCAACCCTGTGAAGGTACGGGCGCGGTGTTTGTATCTGCCCCGCGGCCGGTTACATATAACAAGCCACAACCTACCCCTGGCTGGACCTTGGCTTCTTCAATTTCACCGGCGTGGAAGCTGAATTTTTTCACGCCGTTTTCTATCCCGCTTATTTGGCCAGTTTCGTCGAATATTAATTGCCCCTGTAGAGGGGTCATGTTCATGTCTAGGTCGTATTCGAATATGAATTGTTTCATTGTTTCCTCGTTTCCTTTGTTGGTTGTAAAAATGGTTCTGTTTGGTCTGCCTTGGTACATGTTACTCTTTTATGAGGTTTGGCGCAAGTGCTGAGTGGTTTTGTTATTGGTTTGTAAGCCTTTAGGTTTTGGGACGGGTTAATGGCGCGTGAAATACGCATTTTTGTGGCAGGTGGGCTTATGGTATAGCAAAATAAATGAGAAACGGTCTCGCCAGAGCGACACATGAAACGCAGAGACAAGGCGTTTCAGGCGTTTTTGCCGCGAACGGCGAGACCGATTTCGGATTATTTCACTAAAATTATCTGGTCGGCCTTGTTGAACCCGTCATCCACAGGCCATTTAAGCCAAAGAAATCAAATTTTCTTTTAAAACCGTTAAAAATTACATAGACATGCACAAAAAAATCCCAGAAATCCAAGATTTTTTTATTTTCAGCTTCAAAAATATCGCGTTTTTGCAAAAAAAATGGTACCGTACGGTACCATTTTCGGAAAAAATGTATTTTTTCGGAAAATATATCAAGCACACTTACATTCTATGGATACAAGCCAGCTACATCTTACATATCCCCTTATATTTACAAAAATCGCAAGGGCTGCGGCGCCCATTCTTATAAGGGCTGGCTGGGATTTCGCCATCTAATATTCCTTGGCCTAGCTGTTTTATTTTCTCAGTGACTTCATTGCCAAGCGCGGCAAAACTGGCGGCATCCATTATGCGGGAGGTTTTCTTGTAATCACCGTCTTTTTTTACGCCTACAGAAATTATGCTGGATTCTATGCCAGGGGCGAGTTTGCGGTCCAGCCCTTGCAGCACGGCCTCGTCGGATACTGCAATACCAGACATTTTAAACATCTTAAGCAGCCCCTCTTCCCGGGTGAAATCGTCCAGGGTTTTGTCTGTATCTAGTATGGGGTCGTTTATATGGAAGTAGAAAACACCCCCAGGTTTAGCGGCGCGCAACCGAGTTAACATATCCATGTACAGCATAAGTTGCAGCTGCACCCCGGCGCGGGCTTCGTCCGGGTCAAATTTTGTACTGCCAGATTTATAATCAATTATCTTCAAATACTCGCTACCCCGGTGGATTAGCGCATCTACCCTATCTACCCGCCCTGTAAGTATAAGGCGGCGGCCATCTGGCAGGGTGATATCGCCGCCGGATTCTGCGCTAGCTTCCGATAAAACCGGCGCAAAGTCGCCGCGCTCTAGGTGCTGGCATAAGGCCCATATTGTTTGGGTGGCCACGCGGCGTACTTTTGTGAGTATATGGCGGTTGCGGGCGGTTAAGTTATACAGGTTTTGTTCGGCGGTGAGGGCGGTTACAATTTCGTTTACTATTTGGGTGATACCTGGAATATCTGGGGTTTCTAGGGCGGTGGCGGCATCGCTAAGTTGCAGCCGCGGGCGGTTTTGGTCTGGCAGCTCCCATGCCAGTTTAGAGAATTCTGCGATTACATCATGATAGAGGCTGCCCAGGTCTGCGGGCAGCACTTGAAAGCGCTTGCGCTCTGCGGCGGTTAGCATGTAATGGACAAAATACTGGAAGGGGCAGCAGGCGTAGGATTCTAGGCGGCTGGCGGCGGTTATCAAGTTGCCGGATGGTAGGTTGGCGGTTAGTTTTTGTGGCATGGAGGGCGGCGCAGGGGCTTGGCCATATTCCTGGAAGTTACCGGCCTGGGTTATTGCCAGGTTTGGAAAAAGCTCGCAAATACGCTTGATTATAGACGCTGGGCGCAACGGGGCTGTGCCACCGGGTTCGTTCTCTGCGTAAATTAGCAGCAACCGCTGCTTTGGCTGGGAAAGGGCGCAGTATAGATTATAAAAATTTTCATCCACCCTGCTGGCGTTTTGGGGGGCGATTTCAATATCGCCGCAATGCAGGAATTTCCGTTCTAGGTCAGTTAGCAGCCCGTCTTGGCCGGGGGCTGGCGGTAGCTGCCCGTCGTTTGCACCCAGCACTAGCATCATCTTTATTTCTGGGTAGCGAGAGCGGGTTATATCCCCCAAAATCACCTGGTTTGTAGTGGGCGGTATGCGTCCAAGGCCAACCTGGGCAAAACCAGCCTCTAGCATAGCCTGGAAGGTTTTCAAAGTCACTCTCTCGTCACCCAAAATCTCCACCAGTTTGTCGAAAACCTGGCAGCATTTTGGCCATATTTGCTTATGCAGCCGGGCGGTGGCCGGGTCACCGGCTTCCATATATTCCGTGAACCAGTTTTGCAAAACATCCGGGATTTTTAGGGCATATAGCATATCAAAAATACGACGGCTATGAGCCTCCACCGTGGCGACTCTATCTGGCCGCGTACCCGGCTTGCAAAACGGCCCTAACGCCGCCAGCAATTGCAGCCGCCCAGCTTCTGCCTTAGTTGCGGCTGGGGATGAACTTTCTAACAAGCCCGTGGCAGTGTTATCCATAGGATACCGCCAGCGGTAAGATGTGATGCCATGCTCTAGGGCATAATTCTCCAATATATCCATGGTATCTGCATCCATGGCCGTAAGGCGGGTTTTCAAAAAGCGGAAAACACTGTCGAAGCTGAAGTTTTGCATCACTATATCCAGCGCAGCGCGTATCAGCTCCGTTAGCGGGTGAGACAATATATCCACCTCTGTATCCACAAAAACCGGGATATTTAGCCTGTCGAATGTGGTATGTAATATTTTTTCGTATTGCTGGCGGTTGCTACAAAGTATGGCGATGTCGCTAAAGCGCCAACCATGCTGTTGCACGGCGGTTTGTATGTAATTTGCGGCGGCATAAACAGCGGCGTATTTATCCTGCGTCGCGATAATTTCTATATCTGGTGGTTCATTGAAAGCCGCCATCTTGCCATAAACCGCAAAGTTGCGCACAAAATGCGCCAGGCCGCTATCCGGGGCATGGCGATGGTTTTCTTCCATATATATATGCGGCTTTACCTCCGGGCAGCTGCGGGTTAACTTGTCTATTGTCTCCCGCGGGGTGGCAGATAAGGCATCTGTAAAATCCTTCCTGTCACGGGTGGTTAAAGTAATAGTTAGCGCAGCTGCGCGGGCATTTATATGATGTAGCACCTGCCGTTCTTGCGGCGTAAAGCCTGCAAAACCATCCACAAAAAAATACGCCCCATCCAGCAGAGGGATAGCCTCGCCGCGCATGCCATCTAGCTTGCTGCACAAAATCTCTGGCAGCTCGTCTGTAAGCAGGTAGCGATTTTTGATAATTTCCTTGTACTTATCCAGCAAAACAGCCATATCTAGCAGCTTTGCCCGCAGGGTATTAGGGGCAGTTTCTGCGGCCAGGCGAAGGTCTGCAGCGGTCACGCGGTAATGGTTCATTTCTGTTATGCTGCGCGCCAATGAATCCACAAAGCCGGGTTTTTCCACGGCTGCGCGATAATAGGACAGCTCTTCTGTAGCCTGGGTTAGCAGCTTACGCAGCAGCATCTGCTTGCCCAAATCATCTGCAAGCAAACCAGGCGGCCCGCCAAAAGTAGCGAACAGCCTATGTGCAAGCCGGTTAAAGCTAAGCACCTGCACCCGGGTTTGGGCGCTGCGCCCCCGCAGCAGCAACCGCTCAGATTGCAACGAAAACTGCTCTGGCACTAGATAATACAGTGGCGCTTGGCCGTTTATCAGCTTGTTTATTTCATCCAAACAGCGGGCAGTTTTCCCGCTGCCAGGCGGGCCCAGAACAAACTGCATGTTATTCCACCTTTGTTATCCGCAGCAGATGCGCCATAAATTTCTTACGCCCTACCTTGTCAAACTCGATTGTTACCTCAAAATCTGCCCCGGCGGGGTCTATTGCCAACACTTCCCCTACCCCGTATTTGGCCATCTGCACCCTATCGCCCACGCCATAGTCTATGGTCAGGTTTTTGGGCGTAGGGCGGGCAGGGGTTATCCTGGTGGCAAAGTCTAGCAGGCTAGGCTTCTTCTTGGCGGCGGCCTGCTGCCATGGTTTGCGCTCTATGGTGGCGGGGCTGCCAACCCCAAAGCCCCCTCCCCCTGCCAATGAGGCGATTTTCTCCACAGGGTTACCGCTATAATTTACCAGCGTAATGCATTCATCCGGCATTTCTTCCAAGAAGCGGCTTGGCTGGTTGTACATCACATCGCGAAAGCGCACTCGCTCTTTTGCTCTGGTTACAAAAAGGGCTTTTTTCGCCCGGGTTATACCAACATAACAAAGGCGGCGCTCTTCTTCCACCTGCTCGTCACCGCCGGCGTCTAGGCTCATTTTAGATGGAAAGATATTCTCCTCGCAACCCACGATAAAAACCGTGTTAAACTCCAGCCCCTTGGCGGTGTGCATGGTCATCAGCGTTACGGCGTTGGCATTCTCTTCATAGTTATCTATATCTGCCACCAGCGCTACATCTTCCAGAAACTTCGCAAGGCTGGCATCGTCTGCATTGCGGGCAAAATCCGCCGCATTAGCCTGCAGCTCTACAATGTTTTCGATTCTGCCCTCGGTTTCGTCCAATTCCTTGTCCATAGCCTCGATATAACCCGTGGTGGCCAGGATTTCATCAATCAAAACCGGCACAGAATTAGCCCCGGAAAAACCCATCAAATGCTCTATCGCCTCAGAAAACTCTAGCACCGCAGTCATAATCTTACCCTTGCCCAAAAACTCTGGCGCGCGCTTTATAGCCTGGTAAAAGCTAAGCCTATTCTCAAACGCATAGGCCTGTACCTTGCTTATTGTGGCCGCGCCAATGCCCCGTCGCGGCACATTTATCACCCGCAGAAAGGCCATTTCATCTGCCGGGTTGTTAATCACCCGCATGTAGGCCAAAATATCCTTAATTTCCTGGCGTTCGTAGAAGCGCACGCCACCGTACAGCCTATACGGAATGGCCCCTCGCGACAGCGAACCCTCCACCAGCCGCGATTGATAGTTGGCCCGGTAAAGCACAGCAAAATCGCTATACGGGGCGGTTTTGGCCATTTGCCCAATCACCTTGGCCACAAAGTTGGCCTCTTCCTTATCATCCATTGCACTAAAGAACCTGACCCTATCCCCCTGCCCGGCAGCCGTCCAAAGCCGCTTATCCGCCCGGGATAAATTATGGGAAATCACCCCATTGGCCGCGTCTAGTATCATTTGTGTGCTACGGTAATTCTCTTCAAGCTTCACTACTTTAGCACCAGGATAATCCTTCTCAAAACGCAGGATGTTTTGAATATTAGCCCCCCGCCAGCCATATATGCTTTGGTCGTCATCCCCTACCACACACAAGTTATGGGCGTAACCAGACAGCAGCCTCACCAGCTCGTACTGGGCATTGTTAGTGTCCTGGTACTCGTCCACCATCACGTAGCGGAAGCGGTTTTGGTACTTTAGCCTCACTTCTTCATGCTGCTGCAACAGCTCTACTGTTTTGAATATGATATCGTCGAAGTCTAGGGCGTTGGCCGCTTGCAGCCGTTCTTGATAAAGCCTGTAAATATCACCGATTATCCCCTCGCGGAAGCTACCCGCATGTTTTTTCTCGTATTCCGCCGGGGAAATAAGTTCATTCTTTTGCGCGCTTATTATCCCCGCCACAGATTTTGCCTTGAAGTCAATCTCGTTAAGCTTTAGCTCGTCCATGCATTCCTTAACCAGCCTCTGGCTATCCTGGGCATCGTAAATAGAGAAATTGCGCCCAAACCCAATAAACTCTATATCGCGCCGCAAAATGCGCACACAGGCTGCATGAAATGTACTTACCCAAACCTGCTCGCCCATTGGCGTAATAGCTGTAATACGCTCGCGCATTTCCCTGGCAGCCTTGTTGGTAAATGTAATGGCAATCACATGGTAGGGGTCGATCCCCTCCTGCAAAAGATGCGCCACCCTATAAGTAAGAACCCGCGTTTTACCGGACCCCGCCCCCGCAAAAATAAGCAAAGGCCCATCAATATGCCGAACAGCTTCAAGCTGCGCTGGATTAAGATTCATTAATGCCTCCTTGGTAATTTGATACAAGACCCTGGTCGCTTTTTGAAAAAAGCTCCGCAAAAACTTTAACTTTTTGTATGGGGTGGTGGTTTTGCTGTGCAGAGTTGGGTAGCCTACCTGTTATGCCCGCTTTTTGGCGATGGTTGCCATCAGTAGCTCTGCCGATGTGTTCATCACTAGGCTTTCGTCTATGCCGGAGGCTTCCAGCAGCGCCCATGCCCTGGGTACATCCCCCACCAATGTAGAAAAATGTGCATCTGAAGATGCCAGCACTGGTGCGCGGTGTTGCTTACAAAGCTCTACCATACCCGCAAAAAAATCCCCACCCATATGCCTGTAAGAGCCTGGGTCTAGGGTTTTTTCGTTTATTTCTATTATCGTGCCGGTGGCGGCTGCGGCTTTTACCACTGCTTCTACATCTATATCAAAAAAATAATCCCCAGGATGCCCCAGAATATGCACGTTTTTGTTTTGCATCACATTAACCATTGCCTGGGTGTGGCTGGCCTTATCTGCCGGGGGGAAAACCCCGCGGTGCATAGAGGCAATAACAAAGTCTAGCTTACTAAGCCATTCTATGCCAAGGTCTATATTGCCGGCAGCGTCCATTATGTTAACCTCTGCACCCTTTAGCACCCGCACCCCAGATATAACCTGCGGCAGCACCCATATGTTGGCAAAATGGTACAGATGCGCGCCCCCTGGCATGGCCGGGGCATGGTCACATATGCCAACATGCGTAAGCCCGATAGACGCCGCATGGCTGGCATTTTCGGTAATGGTGCTGTATGCATGGCCACTGGCTACGGTATGGCAGTGGATGTCTAGGGTATACTGCAATGGAATCAACCTCTCGTGTGTTTGGCGTTGTGCTTAGTATATGATATGTGGGGGGAGAGTTCAAGGGCGTAAGAATGCCCGGCAGGGTTTGCCGGGCGTAGGTATGGAATCGTGATCCTATATCTATAAAATATTCTATATTTTCGAGAACAATAGTCACACATGAATTAAGGCTATATGGCATTTATTGCTAGCATTGCCTATACCTCAATTACATAGAAATCGACCGAAATATCGTCTAATGGATAATCTCCTGGATTGGACATATGCAAAACTTCTTTGCCTGTGCTATTACAACTACACATATACATACCGAATTCTTCTGCTTCTCCCATTGTGTCCATAATATCATCTAATTCTTCTTCAGTGCCATCAGAATACGTCATTACTACTTTGTACATATATTTTCTCCCTTCTTTATCAAACTATAATTATGTTTTCTTTTTTATAGTTATTTTTCGTTCACCACTTTTCAACATTTCCTCTTTAGTATAAATGCCTTTTGTATCAATCTTCTTTTCGTACGGTCTCCCTAGCTTGTCATATCCTTGCTTAAATAACCCTTCACGCTCAAATGTTTCTAATCCTAGCCCTTTTCTTTCTATAAGTGTGTTTTTCATAAATTATCCTCCTCTTTCGCATTCGCTTCAACATGTTCTGGCAAATATTATCACATCATATCTCATAACGTCAACAATTCAAATTATCCATTTCTTGCTGTCCCGCCCGCAACTGCCCACATGCTGCTTCAATATCCCCGCCTAGGCTGCGCCTTATGGTGGTTTGTATTCCCAGGGCGGTTAGGGTTTCTTGGAAGGCGGTGGTTTCTTTTTTTGGGGTAGGTTGGAACTGGCCGCGGGCTTGGTTTATGGGGATTAGGTTTACGTGGCAGTTTAGCCCTTTAAGTAGGGAGGCTAGTTCTTTGGCTTGGGTGTGGCTGTCGTTTATGCCTTTGGCTAGGGCGTATTCGAAGGTGATGCGGCGGTTGGTTTTGTTTACATATTCGCGGCAGGTTTTTATTAGGTCTTTTAGGGGGTAGGTTTTGGCTATGGGCATTAGTTGCTGGCGGGTTTGGTCGTTGGGGGCGTGTAGGGATACGGCTAGGGTGATTTGCAGGCGGTGGGCAGCTAGGGCTTGCATTTGGGGGATTAGCCCGCATGTGGATAGGGTGATGTGGCGCGCGCCTATGTTTAGCCCTTTTGGATGGGTGGCTAGTTCTATAAAACGCATGGTATTGGCGAAGTTGTCTAGTGGCTCGCCGCAGCCCATTATCACCACGCCGCCCACGCGTGGGCAGTCTTGGCCGGCGGCGTACACCTGGCGCAGGATTTCGCCGGGGGTGAGGTCACGGGCAAAATCTGCACCAGAAGCGCAGAAAGTACAGCCCATTTTGCAGCCCGCCTGGGTAGACACGCATACAGAATGGCCGTGGCTGTATTCCATTAAAACAGATTCCACCAACACTCCGTCGCCAAGCCGGAAGAGATATTTGACAGTGCCGTCGGTTTTGGATTTTAGCTTTTTAACCGTCTCCACCTTGGGGATGTAGAAAGCCTGGGAAAGCTCGTCTCGTAGGGTTTTGGGAAGGTTGTTCATGTCGGCAAAACTTTGAGCGCCGCGGCGGTGTAGCCAGTCGAACACCTGCCCTGCGCGGAATTTTGGGTGCTGTGGCATGGCGGCTTCTAGTTCTGGCAGGGTTAGGGATAGGATGTCTGGGTTGATGGGGTGCATTTTTTTGTGGCTCCTTTTTTTGTTTTTGTATGGGTGATGGCTGCTGCGCCGGGGGAAATGCGTGATAATCAAGCGTATCCCCTACGTGGTGTATGTGGGGTCGTGAATTTTGGCGATTAGTACGCGGAATGCGCGGGGGAGTATTCCCTACAAAGGCCATAAATCTGCGGGTTATTGTTGTTGGGGTAGGATTATGTGAATAAAAAGATGAAATTTACAACTTTGGGGCAAAATATTTTCAACAAATGGTACCATACGGTACCATAATCCCGGCAAAATGGTACCGTATGGTACCACATTTTGGGCAAAAAACACCTTTTTCGCCCAATTTTCTCATCCATCAAAACTAAAAAAGCCCGAAATTACAGGCTTTTTTTAAAATTTCATTCCCCCCAAATAAATATTAAAGTTTTTTTGCTTCTTTTTTTCAAAAAAAGAAGTGGAGGTGTGGTCGGCGAAGCCTCTGACGATTCCAATATTCTACAAGGTAAACACAACCCGAGCCACCGCAAAGAATACGATTAGCGCGGTGCAGTCTACTATTGTTGTCAGTAGGGGGGCGGCCATTAGGCTTGGGTCTAGTTTTAGTTTTTTTGCGGCTATGGGCAGGGTGCAGCCTATTATTTTAGCTACTATTAGGGTGGCGGCTAGGCTTAGGGTTACTACCCAGGCCAGATGGAAGTCGCGATCGTACATTATTGCTATGCGGGCGAAGTTGGCCACACCCAGAATTAGGCTGCATACTAGGGCTATGCGGGTTTCGCGCCACACTAGCCGCAAGGTGTCGGATGTTTTTATTTCGCCAAGGGCCATTCCGCGGATTACCACAGTGGAGGACTGCGCGCCTGCGTTGCCGCCTGCGCCCATTAGCATGGGGATAAACACGGCCAGAATGGGCAACACAGCCAAAGCATCCTCAAAAGTGGAAATTATTGCGCCGGTTATGGCAGCGGTTAACATAAGCACCAGTAGCCATAGGATGCGGTTTTTGGCGTGAGTTACAACGCCAGTGCGCAAGTATGGCTCGTCTGAAGGGTTGATTATACCTGCCATTTGCTCGAAGTCCTCGGTGTCTTCATGGTGGATTATGCGCAGGATATCGTCTACGGTTACGATACCCATAAGCTGCCCGCGCCGGTTAACCACTGGCAGGGCTAGCAAATCGTATTTGCTAAAAGTATTTGCAATTTCCTCCCGGTCGTCTGCCACCTGGGCCGATATCACATTTGTATCCATTATTTCGCCAATTTTTGCATTCAGCGGCGCGTACAAAATAACATCCGCCGTGACCACGCCAACCAGCCCACGGGCCTCGTCCACCACGTAACAGGTGTAAATATTCTCTTTATCCACACCCGATGTACGTATGGTATGCAGCGCATCCTGTGCCGTTACTTCTGGCGAAAGCTCGATAAATTCCGTATTCATAAGCCGCCCGGCAGAATCTTCTGGGTAATCCAAAATTCGGTCAACCATTTCGCCCTTCTCTGGGCTTACGCTTTCCAAAACATACTTACTTATTTCTTCCGGCACTTCGTCAATAAAATCTACAATATCGTCAACAGACAAATCTTCCAGAATATCCTCAACTTCTTCAGCTGAAAGTTTTTGCACAAAAAGCTGCTGCCGCCCCGGCGAAATATACGAAAAAACCTCTGTAGCCAAATCTTCATCTGGCGGCAGCAACCTAAAGGCCGCAATGGCCTTACCCTCTTCCGCCTGCTCTAAAACATCCGCAATATCAACAGCATTCATATGCGAAAAAAGCAGCTGTAGCTCTTCGTAGGCCTCATTATTTATGATATCGAGTATATTTTTATCCATGTGGTCTCCTTGTTAGAACCGCGGGGCTTTGCCCCGCACCCCAAAAACTTTTTTGGAAAAAAGTTTTATCAAAAAACTAACATTGGAATATAAATTTTATTCCTGCGTTAAAGTTTTTGCCCTGCTTTTTAAAAAGCGGGTATGGATGTGGGCGGCTAGGCCTTTTACGGTTTTGTATCCTTACCGTAACTCTGGCAGCATGGCTTGTGCTATTAGAAAGAACATTGTTAGGGCCATTGCGTCGGCTATTGTTTTTATTATCGGAGCTGCTAGGGTTGCGGGGTCTAGTCGTAGTTTTTTTGCGGCCATGGGCAGCAGGCAGCCTAGGGTTTTTGCTAGTATTACTACGGCCATTAGGGTTAAGCTCACGGAAATTGTGATTAGCAGCTGGTCTGGGTTGAATACTAACACGCGCACAGCGTTTACTATGCTTAGTATAAGGCCGCATAGGATGGCCACGCGGAACTCGCGCCACCATACTTTGTAGAAATCTTTGAATAGGATTTCGTCTAGGGCCATGCCGCGTATTATTAGGGTAGAAGTTTGTGTGCCGGCGTTACCGCCAGCATCCATTAGCATAGGGATAAAGGCTGCCAGGGCGGGTAGCGCCGCCATTGCTTCTTCAAAAGTGCCTATTATAAGCTCTGTGCCTATGGCCAGCAACATTAACACCATCAGCCAGCCTACGCGGCTTTTTACGTGGCGCAGGATGCTTGTTTTTAGGTAGGGTGTGCCTGTTGGGCCTATTGCTGCCATTTTCTCAAAGTCTTCGGTGGCTTCTTCTTCTACTATTTCCACGGCATCGTCTACTGTGATGATGCCAACCAGGCGGCCTTCTTTGTCTACCACTGGCAGGCTCAAAAGGTCGTATTTATGGAAAAGCCTAGTCGCGGTTTCTTGGTCGTCTAGGGTTTTTGCGGAAATGAGGCTGGGCTGCATGATATCCCCTACCCGTTCGTGTTCCTTGGCCAGCAGCAGCGTCTTTAGCGAAACAGAACCCACAAACAGCTTGTCCCGGCGCACCACATAACATGTGTGCAGCCCCATAAGCTTAATTTCGCGGATTTTATCAAATGCCTCTAACACCGTAAAATCTTCCCGCAACGCCAAATACTCTGTGGTCATGATGCTGCCCACAGAGTCGTCTGGATATTGCAGAAGCTGGTTTATTATTGCGCGTTTTTCTTCCCCCACCTGGCTTAACACGCGGTTAACCACATTGGCGGGCATTTCTTCAATAAAGTCTACGGCATCATCTACAAATAAATTTTCTACTATTTTGCCCACTTCAATATCCGTTAAAGCCTCCACGATTATCTGCTGCTTTTTGGGGATAATATGTGCAAAAACATTAGCTGCTACATCCTTAGGCAGCAGCCGAAAAATCTGTATAGTCTCCTCCTTGGTAAGCCCTTCAAAAACCTCACCAAGGTCAATAATATTCATATCTGCAAGCTCGCGCCTTAGGTTGGCGGCCTTAAACTGCCCAGCCCTAATGCGTTCCACTATATCCTTCATAAAAAAACCCCTTCAAAATTAGAATTTTTGGGATGGGGGTTTGGGGGGAAGGGAGTTTTTTCAAAAAACTCCCTTCCCCCCAAGGCCTTAACTTATCGTTCTATAACACCAGACATCATTGTAACTTCTACGCCTTGCTTGCGCCATTCATTGGCTATTTCGTTCATTCCTAGGGAATCGCTGGACATATGGCCTGCGATTAGTACATTGCCGATGTTTTGGTCTTTTAGTTCTTTTGCGTCTTTTTCGGGAATGTGCATCATTACCAAAGTGCCAACGCCTGCTTCAATGTAGGTTTTTAGGATGGCTGCCCCTGGGCCTGTTAGGCCAGACATTAACACGTAGATTTTGCCTGCGTAGCTGTCTTTTGCGCCCACGCGAATTACTGGCTTGCGGGTAGAGTTTTTGTATTCACAGATTTCTTCAAGGGCGACGGCTACATCGCCAACTGTGGTTTCTGGCTTGCCTGCAAATTTATCGTCTAGGAATTTTTGTACCATTGCCTCGCCAATAACATCTGCTGGGGTGTGAAGCGATAGAAGCGGCATGTTAAGCAGCTTCGCAGCAGATTCGCTGCGGCGAGAATTGGATACATGCTGGTTGTAGCTAAGTTCGTCTTTGCGGCCAGCTAGGGCTTTTTGCGCTTTGTTGCGCGGCACACCAAGCTTCTCCAGCTTTAAAATATGGTCGTTCATTACATCTAGCATATCTGGGTTGGTGTTGGTGGGATGATGGCTCACGACGCAATCGTAGCCAAGCTCCCGCGCCAACATAATCTCTGGCGTGCCCATGTCTACTCCCATTAGCACCTTCTTTATGCCCTCGCCCGGCACTACAATATCGCAGTCGTTGGGCATTTTGTCCAGCCCGGCAAGCTTCAAGGCCGAATCCATCATTTGTTTAGTTGTCATCATTTGCAATCGCTCCCATTCTAAGATTTTGTCCGATGCACCAAGAATATCAGAGCGCTAGCTTTATGGCAAGGGGGAAGAGAGATAAAACCGCCAGAGGATTTGCCAGCCGCACCTCCATCCGTTTTTCATAAGATTCACTCCGCGAACCCTGCACACCCGCCGCCCGATTTCTTTCGAATTATCTCACTATATTTGGAAAAAAGCAGGGCGAAAACCTTAATATTTTGGTTGGGAAAATGGATGAAATTACATCGTCGTGAGTTTTTAATTTTTATTTTTGCAAAAAACAGCTTATTTGGCTGGTTTCTTTGCAAACGACATGGCAAAACATGCCCTTTTTACTATAAAAATGGTACCATACGGTACCATAATTCATGGAAAGTGGTACCGTATGGTACCATTTTTTATCTTCCAACCAAGCAACCGGCCACGAGGCGTACCCAAAAGCCCCAACCTCATGCCCACGAAGCGCCCCCCGCAGGGGTTGACAAAATCTCGGGAAAATTGCTACACTTCTGGCATAGTGTATGTTGGAAGGTGAAAAGATGAGAGTTAATGGCGAAAGCTTAAAGCTGGAAGTGCCTTGTACTTTGAAGGCTTTTTTGGAAAAAAACGGCCATATGATGGACAGGGTGGCAGTTGAGTTGAATGAAAAAATCATCCCAAAGGCTGAGTTTAGCAGCATTGTTCTTTCGGATGCAGATAAAATAGAAATTGTATCCTTTGTGGGAGGCGGATGATGGTAGACAAGTTTGTTCTTGGGGGTAAGGAGTTTAAGTCGCGGTTTATTTTGGGTTCTGGCAAGTTTACGCTAGACCTTGTTAAAGCCGCAATAGAGGCTGGCGGCGCAGAAATTGTAACCCTGGCTTTGCGCCGTGCCAATTTGAAGGGCAATGAAAGCATTTTGGATTATATTCCCAAACATGCCACGCTGCTGCCTAATACTTCTGGCGCGCGCAATGCCGACGAAGCCCTGCGGATTGCAAGGCTATCCCGTGAACTTGGCTGCGGCGACCTTATCAAAATTGAAGTGATTCGCGATTCTAGGTACTTGCTACCAGATAATATAGAGACAATCCGCGCCACAGAGCTGCTTACAAAAGACGGCTTTATTGCGCTACCGTACATGTATCCAGACCTGGAGGCCGCCCGCCGCATGAAAGAAGCCGGCGCAGCCGCCATCATGCCCCTAGGCGCGCCAATTGGCACAAACAAAGGCCTGCTAACGCGAGATTTCATCAAAATAATAATAGACGAGATTGACCTACCAATAATAGTAGACGCAGGTATAGGCCGCCCATCCCAGGCATGTGAAGCCATGGAAATGGGCTGCTCTGCGGTGATGGCCAACACCGCAATAGCCACCGCAGGCAACATCGCACAAATGGCCACGGCGTTTAAGCTGGCCATAGAAGCTGGCCGCGCAGCTTACCTGGCAGGGCCCGGCCGCGTGCTAGAAGGCATGGCAGAAGCATCCAGCCCACTAACGGGTTTTTTGGATGCAGAGTAAAATCACAAACTGAAAACATCATCCATCACGCTATAAACTGCTACAAACTATCTATATGCGCAGCATTCACCCGCAGGCGCAAACGGCGGAAACGAAAACGGGCTTCGCCCGCTGCAGAGGCGAGGTACAAGGGTAGAGTCCCTACTTCAATGGAGGTACTAAATGCTACAACAGCTATTAGACATCATCGGTAATTTCAACCCAAACCAAATAACCCAAACCCAAGTGCTGCGCGCCATTCAATCGAATCGCCGCAGCATCTACGATTTTGCCGCCCTTCTTTCCCCCGCAGCAGACCTCTTTCTTGAAGAAATGGCCACAGCGGCTAAGCAAGAAACCGCCCGCCATTTTGGCAACAGTGTCCAGCTTTTCACACCGCTGTACCTGGCCAATTACTGCACGAACCATTGCACATACTGCGCCTTCGCCCAAGCCAACGAAATCAAGCGAGGCAAACTGACTTCAAAGGAAATCGAGCGCGAACTGGCCGCCATAGCGGCAACGGGCCTAGACGAAGTCCTTCTTCTAACCGGCGAATCCCGCCAAAAATCTGATGTAAGCTACATCCGGCAAGCCGTACAGCTTGCCGCAACAAAATTCACTACCGTAGGCCTAGAAGTCTACCCCATGGACACCCACGAATACCAAGCCCTGCATCAAGCCGGGGCGGATTTCGTGAACGTGTACCAAGAAACCTACAACCAAGAAACCTACGCTCGCGTCCACCCAAAAGGCCAAAAACGTGACTACGAATACCGCTTCTACAGCCAAGAACGCGCCCTCCAGGCCGGAATGCGCGGCGTAAGCTTAGGCGTGCTGCTAGGGCTACATTGCTTCAGGCAAGACAGCTTTGCCGCTGGCGTCCATGCCTATCTGCTGCAGCAAAAATACCCCCATGCAGAAATTGCCTTCTCTGTACCGCGCCTGCGTGCCCATGCGGGCCAGCCAGACGCCAACATAACAGAAGTAACCGACCGCAACCTCCTGCAAATAATGCTAGCCTACCGCCTTTTCATGCCCTTTGCGGGCATAACAATCTCCACCCGGGAAGGCACCCACTTCCGCGACAATGTAGTGGGCCTATGCGCCACAAAAATCTCCGCCGGCGTAATGACGGGCGTGGGCGGCCACGACCAAGCCCAAAAAGGCGACGACCAGTTCCAAATATCCGACAACCGCAGCGTACCTGCAGTACACAAAATGCTGCAATCCAGAGGGTTGCAGCCGGTTTATACTAATCATATATTTTAGAACCGTGGGTTTTGCCAACACCACCAGCTTTTTGTAAAACGTGCTTGCGCGCGTGTTTCGTATAAACCAACTCTATTGCGCATGAAAGATGCACTTGCCGGCCGCTTATAAAGTTTTTGCGCTGTTTTCTTAAAAACAACATTCTTAAAAACAACATGGCATAAACTTCCGACATGTTTTAACAAACCTACCACGAAAGGAAAATCCCATGAAACTCGACCCAACCCTATACCTAGTAACAAACAGCGACAATATGGAAGAATCAACCTTCCTAGAAACCATCCGCCAAGCCTGCAAAGGAGGCATCACCCTGCTGCAGCTTCGCGAGAAAAATCTCACAGGCAAAGAATTCTACGACCTAGCCATAAAAGTAAAATCCATCACAGACCAGCATGATATTCCGCTAATAATCAACGACAGGATAGACATAGCCATGGCCACAGACGCAGCCGGCGTTCACCTTGGCCAAAGCGACATCCCCCTGGCTACCGCCAAGGCAATGTTAGGCCATGATAAAATCCTAGGCGCCACCACAAAAACCTTAGCCCAAGCCCAAGCCGCCTATCAAGCCGGGGCAAACTACCTAGGCGTAGGCGCAATATACCCCACAAAAACAAAAGTAATCACAGTCTTAACCCCCATAGAAACCCTAAAAGAAATCGCTGCCAACATCCCAATCCCCACCATAGCCATAGGCGGCCTAGACCAAACAAACTTATCACCCCTAAAAAACAGCGGCGCAAAAGGCATAGCTGTAGTTCGTGCAATAATGGAAAGCAACAACCCAAAAGCCACCGCGGCACAGCTACTAAGCCTGGCACAGGAAATTGCAGATATGTAATAATTCTGGCCGCATTCAACGCAAAAAAAGGCGATTGACATCACCCAGATGCCAATCGCCTTTTTTATTCATGTTTTACAATTTTTTACCACCAGGTTGCGAATGCCTGAACTTGCCCTGGCGCTGTAATTGTCAATTGCTGGCCTTGATGCGTAAACATATTTTGCCATGGAATCGCTACCCACCAAGTTATTTGGTCAGTTGAGTTCATCGCCCACGAGCCAAAGTTTAATGACGTTACAGGAGATCCAGTAACGATGGTAATATTGGTAATACCACCTGCTGGCGTTGCTGTAAATGTTTGAATCCAGCCAGGGTTATGGGTAAGCGCAAGATTCCCACTATGATTCCAGTTCCAGTTGCCTTGCCCTCCGATGTTAATTGTAGTAGAAGCATCTGTGTTGTATGCATTCGTTAAGCTTACACGGGCTGTCACTGTCGACCAGTTCCAGTTCCATGCGCCAGATACATTGGTGCGCCAGGTTCTGTCGCCTGTGCCAGAGCCGGATTGCAATGTTAGGTCTTGCCTACGGCCGTCTGGCAGGTCAACCCATACACGTTGTACTGTGTAGTTTGTTACAACTTCCACTGTTACGTTGCCTGTGCCTTGGTTCCATGGCAAGTTGGGGTTCCAGTTTTGGTTCCAGCCATCTGACCAGAATGCATTGCTGCTTCTGATTATTGCGGCGGCAGCGGTTTGTACGTTAACAGTTTCTGTGCGTCTGGTTGCGCCTTCTGTGCTGTCTACTGTGTTTGCGTATACTGCAACTGTGCCTGTGCGGCCAGGGTTGAAGGATACTGTCCAGTTTCTTGCGGTTGCTGTGGCTTGGCCAGTGCGGTTAGCATTGCGTCTGTTGCCATCTACATCTATTACCCATACATATTGAACATCTGCGTTGGTGCGGATGTTGAATGTTGTGTTGCTGCCTGGGGTAACTGTGCGTGGGCTTACAGATACTTGCTGGATTGCAGGGGCTGCTGGCCTTACGAAAGGAGCAGCTAGAGTTACATTAAATTGCTGGTTTGTTGCACCCACTACAGAATAGGTTCTGTTTGCGCTAACCTGTACTTGTTGTGCAGCGTTGGTGGCTGGCACGAAGTCGATTACGAATGTGCGGGTTGTGGCTGTACGTTGTGCTACAGCTTCTTGGCCGCGGCGGAAGCGGTTATCTGCAAAGCGAACCCAAACTTCATTTGCGTCTAGGCCAACAACTACAGTAAGTTGAACTTGGTTAGCTGCGCGGGCAGGAGTTTCTGTAATGCTATGGATTGCCAGGCCGCCTGTTGGTGCTGGCAACTGCCCTACTGGGGGCACAGGTGTTACTGGGGGTTGTGTTACTGGAGGTGCTATCGCAGGAGTTACAGTTACAGGAACAGCAACTGTAGCCGCGTCTGTTGTGTTATTGGCTGTGTTTGCGAAAACGTTAACTGTTGCGGTTGCAGCTGGCTGAACCACTAGGCTCCAGTTTTGTTGGCCATCTGCTACTGCACCTGTTCTTGTGCCTTGCACGCGAGTTGCACCAATTTCTGCAAATACATAGTTCACATCATCGGATGTGCGGATGGTGAATGTTACACTTTGCCCTGAAGGCACTGTTGTTCTGTCTACGCTCACGTTAAAAAGTGATGCCGCAGACAGCATTAGTGGCAATGCAAGAAGCATCATAAGCGCGCTAACAGCTGCTACCACGATGTTACGTTTTAGTTTAGTCAAGGGTAATCATCTCCTTAATTTTATTTTCGACGGCTTTCACCGCCTTTGTATTATCGTTTGTATGATATCACAAAAAGCCTGGGCTAATATGACACTTGTTTTACACTTTGGCAAAGTCCTGTTAAAATGTCCGGGATAGATATATTATCGTCACAGGATTTTAACCGGAAAGGTAATTTAAAATGAAAACTACAAAACCACTTTTTGTCGGAATGTACGAAACCAAAAGATTAGGCATAAGGTATCTTTCGTCTGCATTAAAGAAGCATGGTTATGATACAAATTTAATTTTTCTCAAAGATTTCAATTCTTATGCAGTGGATGAACCAACAGATGCAGAATATCATTTGTTCTGCCAGCTAATTGAAGAGCTAAACCCAGGCTATATCGGCTTTAGCATAATGAGTTCGTTTTATTTAGAAGTTGTGAAAAAACTGGCAACATTACTACGCCAGCATACCAATGTGCCAATTATCGTGGGGGGGGCGTATGTATCACTTTTCCCGGAAAAATGCTTGGAATTCTCAGATGTTGCCTTTCGGGGGGAATGCGAAGAAGCGATAGTGGAATTCACAGATGCCTTGGAAAATGGACAACCCTTCGAACATTTGGATAATCTTTGCACCAACGGCCCAGATGGCCCGCGCATAAATGAAGTTAGGCTACTTAAGCACAACCTAGACAGCATTCCCCATCCGGATTTTGGCGGCGACCATATGTATTATATAAATAACGACAAAATAATGCAGGGCGACCCCGCCGTAAAAACCCATAGTTACGAGCTTACCACATCTCGCGGCTGCCCAAACCGCTGCTCGTATTGCTCTACTGGCTCTATCCGCGATTTGTATAAAGGTAAAGGGCCGTTTATCCGCCAGCGCAGCATCCAGGATGTAATGCAAGAGCTTGAAGATGTGAAACAGAAAAACCCCGGGCTGCAAGTTCTGCGCTTTTGGGATGAAATTTTCCCATGGAATAAGGAATGGGTAGCAGAATTTGCCCGGCAATACAAAGCTAAAATCAACCTGCCATTTGAAGTTTGGGGGCATCCAAAGCTTAGCGCCAACAAGGAATGCCTAGAACATATGGTGGCCGCTGGCCTTAGCAAAATTGTAATAGGCGTGCAAAGCGGCTGCCCCAAAACCCGCAAAGATATCTACACCCGCAACGAAACCCAGGGTGATATCCTCAATTGTTCCAACAGCCTGGCTGCGGCCAAGGTACCGCTGGTTATTTATGATTTTATACTTGGGCATCCCTTCGAAACCCCGGAAGATTTACGGGAAACATTAGAGCTTTGCCGCAAGCTGGCCAAGCCGTTTTTGTTGCAGTTGCATGGTTTGTCCTTCTTGCCAGGCACGCCTATTGAAGAAATTGCTGTGCGCCATGGGGTTAAAACCTGGGATGAAATCCGGGCAGAACAGGCGCGCCCCCTTAGGGAGCAATATCATTCTATGGCTTGGTGGCGGCAAGGCCATGGGGCTGGCGGCAACAAAGAGAAAGTCTATTGGTACACGCTAATTTATTTGACCCAGTTTCCTTCTGGCGAAAGGATTATCCGCTGGGCGCTGAAAAATGAGGCGTTAAAGAAGAACCCCAGCAAGCTATTGCTACTGCACAAGATATATAACCTGCGGGTGAAATTCCAAATGGGGTCGCGTAAATTGCGGTTTATGCTGCGAAACAAACTCAGATGATTGTATGATTTCGAATCAACTTATTACAGATTGTAATAAGTTGATTTTGTTATTAGACTTCTCTCGAAATTCCTGTATGGGGTTTCGGAAAAGTTACATTTTCAATCTTTTGCTTTTTCCGAAATTGCGTTTTTTGCAATTTCAGAAGAACTCTATTAATCTGATGTGTGTTGTGAAGGATGTAACTAACGCAAATTCAAAGCACACTACTTTCCCGAGCATTTGATGTATGTTAAAATCAATTTATTATCTGAAAAAAGAGCGCACTTATGTACCACCAAAGCGGGATACGTGCGCAAAATTTATTTTGTGGAGGTTGCAAAAATGCTGAATGAATATTTATTTAATGAAATTCACGAAAGGTCAACAAAATATAAATATACATCCATGAATTATATTGATTTTGATGATTGTAAAAACGCTGTGATTACATGTAATGATGATAATTTAATTTTATTGCATGACAAAACGAAATCACCGTCAATGCTCTACTTTGCTGTAAATAATTTTAATGATTTGCTTAAAGTTTTAGCCGACATTCCAGGGAAGTTACGCTTGTACTTTGTTCCAAAAGAGTATGCATTGCTGTTAAGCGAGCTGGGTTTTTCAGAATGGGCCGAATATGTTGATTTTTGGAACAACAATTTGGCAACTATGGCAACTCATATGACAGATGCTGATAATTATGATTATTTAGTTAGGCATGAGTGTGACGATGTTGCCGCTTTGTCACAAAAATGCAAGCTACAATCAAGGGGTTTTGAGGGCGAAACAGTTGAATGGTTTGCA
>Ga0123355_10000824_pt1 | contig 42534 bp, 38 predicted proteins | sample TergutEmb28metaG_3_FD_89872 | JGI IMG/M metagenome (GOLD analysis project Ga0123355, IMG submission 89872) | Embiratermes neotenicus P1 segment gut microbial communities from Petit-Saut dam, French Guiana - Emb289 P1 | ecosystem: Host-associated > Arthropoda: Insects > Digestive system > Gut ...
TGACGCCAAACCAATTTTAATAGAATCGAAAACTATAGCATTCTCGTTGGTTTTTTCCGCCAACATTATACCAACTCCATTCCGCTCTCTAGTTTCTGAAACACTGGCGGCAAAATGCCGCCCTTACAGCAATCCGACCACTTAAATCAATTCACACTACTTATCAATATCTTCGTCATCGTCATCGTCAGATACATCAAATTCCACCGCAAAATCACCATCTTCATCGTCCGGTTCTTCCTCTTCATTCCCATCTTCGTCAATGTTGATTATACTGTCAAAACCGGTTGTTCCTGTCTCGGCTTCGTCATCTGTGTCTTCTCCTTCTTCCAAAAATCCGGCGGCACCAAGCCCGCCCTGGAAGTCCGTAAAGTTGCGGTTTACTTTCTTGACAAAAGCGGAATCCTCGGTGGGTTCGGCTCCTTCTATATTCACATTTAGGTCGTCATTGTCTTCTATCATTTCTTTAATTTCCACTTCGGTGTCGCTGCCTACCAACACACGTACATCTAGGGCCAAGGCTTGCAGCTCTTTAAGCAGAACCTTAAAGGATTCCGGCACGCCGGGCTCTGGTATGCTTTCGCCTTTTACAATGGCTTCATACGTCTTAACACGGCCCACAATGTCATCGGACTTTACCGTCAATATCTCTTGCAGGGTATATGCCGCGCCATATGCTTCCAGCGCCCAAACTTCCATTTCGCCAAAGCGCTGGCCGCCAAACTGCGCCTTACCGCCCAGTGGCTGCTGGGTAACAAGAGAATATGGGCCGGTAGAGCGGGCGTGGATTTTATCATCCACCAGATGGTGCAGTTTTAGGTAGTGCATGTATCCCACAGTTACAGGATTATCAAAGAAATCGCCGCTGCGGCCGTCACGCAGATGTATTTTGCCGTCCCGATTAATAGGCACGCCTTTCCATTCGTCTTTATTGTCAGCATTATCAGCAAGCTGTTCTAAAATATCGGGCTCCAATATACCCTTCCACTTAGTTTCAAATGCCGGCCAGTCCATATTTAAATAGTCGTTGGCCAAATCCAGTGTATCCATAATATCCGCGCCGTTTGCCCCGTCAAACACCGGGGTGGCCACCTTCCAGCCCAACACCTTTGCTGCCAAACCAAGGTGAACTTCCAGCACTTGGCCGATGTTCATACGGGATGGCACACCCAGGGGGTTAAGCACAATGTCCAGAGGACGGCCGTTGGGTAAAAAGGGCATATCCTCCACAGGCAACACGCGGGATATAACGCCTTTGTTGCCGTGGCGCCCCGCCATTTTATCACCCACAGAGATTTTACGCTTTTGGGCAATATATACGCGCACCACCTGGTTTACTCCCGGCGGCAGCTCGTCACCGCTTTTGCGGCTGAAGATTTTTACGTCTACAATTATGCCGGATTCACCATGAGGCACCCGCAGGGAGGTATCCCGCACTTCCCGGGCTTTTTCTCCGAAAATGGCCCGCAAAAGACGCTCCTCGGCGGTAAGCTCCGTTTCGCCTTTTGGCGTAACCTTGCCCACCAATATATCATTGGGCCGTACTTCGGCACCAATGCGGATAATGCCGTCGCTGTTAAGGTCTTTAAGAGCATCTTCGCCCACATTTGGTATGTCACGGGTTATTTCTTCCGGGCCCAGTTTGGTGTCACGGGCTTCGGATTCGTATTCTTCAATGTGGATGGATGTGTAAACATCCTCGGCAACCAGTTTTTCGCTTAACAATATAGCGTCCTCGTAATTATAGCCTTCCCAGGCCATAAAGCCGATAAGGGGGTTTTGGCCCAGGGCCAGCTCACCATCACGGGTAGACGGCCCATCGGCAATAATATCCCCGGCCTTAATATGGTCGCCCTTGGCCACGGTGGGCCGCTGGTTTATGCATGTACCCTGGTTGCTGCGCACAAATTTTACAACTTTATAATAATCTTTCGCACCGGTTTCAGTTTTGATCACTATAGCATTTGCGCTTACATCTTCCACCACGCCGTCGTTTTTGGCAATAATACACACGCCGCTGTCTTTAGCGGTTTTATATTCCATGCCAGTTCCGACTATTGGTGAATCCGTCCGCAATAGTGGCACCGCCTGGCGTTGCATGTTAGACCCCATAAGCGCGCGGGATACGTCGTCGTTTTCTAAAAACGGGATAAGAGCCGTGGACACCGACACAATCTGTTTTGGTGAAACGTCCATAAGGTCTATCTCGCTCACAGGAAATTCATTTATAATATCCTTGTGACGACCGGAAACACGGGGGTGCACAAACTCGCTGCTCTCACTTACCTCTGCATTAGCCTGGGCCACCACATAGTTTTCTTCCTCGTCGGCGGTTACGTATATAAATTTTTCTGTAAGGCGCGGTGTGTCGCCTGATTTATCCACAATGCGGTATGGGGCTTCAATAAAGCCATATTCGTTAATGCGGGCATATGTGGCCAAAGAGTTTATCAGGCCGATATTCGGCCCCTCTGGCGTTTCTATCGGACACATACGGCCGTAATGGCTGTCGTGTACGTCACGCACCTCGAAGGATGCACGGTCGCGGCTAAGACCACCCGGCCCAAGGGCCGACAGGCGGCGTTTGTGTATAAGCTCGCCCAGGGGGTTTGTCTGTTCCATAAATTGTGATAATTGAGAGCTACCAAAAAACTCCTTAATAGCGGCGGTTACAGGGCGTATGTTGATAAGGGCCTGGGGCGTAATGCCTTCCAGATCTTGTATGGTCATGCGCTCGCGGATAACACGCTCCATGCGGGACAAACCAATACGGAACTGGTTTTGCAGCAATTCGCCAACTGCACGGATGCGGCGGTTGCCCAAATGGTCAATGTCATCCCGGTTGCCAATGCCATAATCCAGCCCGATTATATAGTTAATAGATGCCATCATATCGTCAACGGTAATATGCTTTGGCACCAATTTGTTTTTGTTGGCGCGCAGGGCCAAAATAAGCTCTTCATTGTCCTCGTGCTGTTCCATCAACGTCATAAGTACAGGAAAGTGGACCCTCTCCTTAATGCCCACGGCAACGGGGTCAATGTCACGCATGGCAAGAAAAGCGTCTATAATAACAGTGTTATTGGTCAAAATCTTTATGGATGCTTCTTCATCCCCACGCACGGCCTTAACCCATACATACCCCGCACCGGAGTTTTGTATGGCGTCTGCGGTTTCCAGTGTAAGCACATCACCCGCGGCGGCAATGACGTCGCCCGTCAGTGGGTCTACAGCATCCTGGGTAAGGGTATATCCCTTTGCCCGGCTGCGCAAGGCCAGCTTTTTGTTAAATTTATAGCGGCCTACTTTGGCCAGGTCATATCGCTTGGGATCAAAAAACATGCTGCGCAAAAGGGATTCGGCACTTTCCACCGTTGGCGGTTCGCCGGGCCTAAGGCGTTTGTATACCTCCAACAGGCCTTCTTCCCTGTTTTTGCTCACGTCTTTTTCTATGGTTGCCATCAGCTTTGGTTCTTCTCCAAAAAGCTCAATAATCTCCGCATCTGTGGCCACGCCCATGGCACGGATAAAACACGTAACGGGTATCTTACGTGTGCGGTCTACTCTTATAGAAAAAATATCGTTACTGTCTGTTTCGTATTCCAGCCAGGCGCCCCGGTTGGGTATGACGGTGGCCGTCAGCAGCTGCTTGCCTACTTTGTCATAGTCAATATCATAATATATGCCCGGCGAGCGCACCAGCTGGCTAACCACCACGCGCTCGGCACCATTAATGATAAACGTGCCGGTGTTGGTCATTAGGGGAAATTCCCCCATAAAAATTTCCTGCTCTTTTATCTCGTTGGCTTCTTTGTTGCGCAACCTTGCCTTTATCTTAAGGGGTGCGGCATATGTCGCGTCCCGCTCTTTGCATTCTTCTATGGTATACTTAGAATCTGTTTCGTCCAAAGAGTGTCCGGCAAATTCCAGCACCAGCGTCTCGCCATAATTTGTAATAGGAGAGATATCGTTAAAAACCTCGTCCAGCCCTTCGTCAAGAAACCACTTATAGCTGTCCTTTTGCACCTCGATAAGATTCGGCATGGACAAAATCTCATCAATCTTGGAATAGCTCATACGGTCTACGCCGCCGCTTTGCACCCGGCGTATTCTGTTTTTCTCCATAGCGCATCTACTCCCTTTTCAATTAAGTTTTACTAGACCTGTTCTGCACACCGGAAATATCTCCCACAGCTGCCTTTTGCAATATTTCCAGAAATACTATAAAAATTTCCTTGATTTTTTTTAAATGTTGTGTTATACTAAACACAACGATGCGAGATATGGGTGTTTTATGCCCTTTTCCGCACATACAGACCTCTATTGTAACAGCCTTTTTTTGCCGTGTCAAGGGATTCTTTCACTTTTTGTTAATTTTTTTCACAATTTATGTATGCACCTCCGCGGCTTGTCATACTTGACAAAGCTTTTTTTGTTTGCACCCGTTTTATACAGCATAATCCACAAAAAACCACCCTGTGGAAGATTATGGGCATATTATGCACATTTTATACCCAGAGGGTCTGCCCGCCAGCCATTATCTATCCGGCCAACATAAATAACTTCCACAAACCATCCCCATGTGGTATAATATCCTAAAACCATTATTAAGCAGGTGAAAACAATGAAAATTCTGATACTGGGCGCATCATCGGCAGGCCTGGCCGCCGCGGCCCGTTTGCGCCGCCTGGACGAAACAGCCAAAATCATTATAATAGAATCAGAGGCCGCCGCGCCAATACCGGACCGCCTAAAATCCCTATATAACATCGACATACGTCTGTCCACCCAAATTGCCTGGCCGGGTATGCCTACGGTGGACGAACACGGCCCGGGGTTAGATTTAGAAGACACCCTAACCGGCCGCACATACCGCGAGAGCTTCGACAGAATTATCTACGCAGCCGCCGGTCAAACGGACCGCGTTGCTATGACCCTGCCCGTGCGCCGCAATGCCCACACCAATATATTACACCTAAGCGACCTTACCAATTTTGACATACAGTGGCAGCAGGTAGAGGCCTATTTGGCCGCATACGGCCCAAGAACCGCCGTAATTTGCGGCGCGGATATGATAAGCCTTATGGCCGCCCAGCATCTTGCCGCCCATGGCATCGCCACCACCATAATCACCCCGGAAGCCGCTGTACCCACGGATTTTGACCACGACATAGCCTGCCATATTACCCATCTTTTACAAAGAAACGGCGTAAAAATTATCACCAAAGCCAACATCGAAGGCCGGGTGGTAGAGGACGGCGGCAAGGTGCATTGCCATCTGCCTATAGGCGTTTTTGTGGCCGATATGGCCATATATTGCAGCCAGGCTTTTTCCGTTACCGCCTCCGCTGCCTCACAGGCTCCGCCGCCCGATGCTCAAAACCCCGTTGCCCGTTGCGAGTTAACCCTTAACCATACCGCCGAAAATATCCTAACCGGCATGGAGGCCCCGGCATCCCATATGGCCCCCATGGTGGGTCGCTTGGCCGCCGATATTGTATATGGCGGCGAACTTGATGACCAAGCACAAGACCCTTACAATGAAGCCTCCATCTTTTTGCGCCAAACAGAAATTTTTGGCAAAATTGCCGCAGTTTTCGGCTTTTGTGAAAAAGAACTTAATCAACAAAAAATGGACTATATATTCTCTGTGGTGCCTGTTGCCGGTGGGTTTTTAAAGCTTATTTACGATGCCGACGGCGAAATATTAGGGTTTGCTGCCCTGGGTCACGACACCACCCAATTTGCAGGCTTTATGTCCGCCATTGTCCAAATGGACGGCTGTATTTATGACCTTGTGGGGCTGGAGCTGCCAGCTACCATGCGCCCTCTGCAAACCTTGGGCAAAATAGCCCAAAATGTAATAGAAAAACGTCTTTCCATGGCATATTGGGATGAGATTACGGCTATTGATGCCACAAAAACCACATTGCTGGACGTACGCCACGCCGTTGCTCATCAGGCCCAACACATCCCCGGTTCTATCAACATACCCCTGGCCGACCTGCGCAACAGCTTGTACCGCCTGGATTTCTCCAAAGAAATTATCACCATATGCGACACCGGCAAAGAAAGTTATCTTGCCGCCCGCATATTGACACCCCACGCGCCAAAGCTGCGCCACGCCACCGGCGGGATGGCGTACTATGCCAAAATACACCCGTAGGGGCGACCTGCGGTCGCCCGATTTGAAAAAGGGGGACAACCCATGAAACAATTCACACATCTACACGTACACACAGAATACAGTCTGCTGGACGGCTCCGCAAAACTAGGCGAACTTACCACCCGCGTGGCGGAATTAGGTATGGATGCCTGTGCCATCACCGACCACGGCAGTATGTTTGGTGTTATAGACTTCTATAAAGCCGCCAAAGCCGCCGGCATCAAACCCATTATGGGCTGCGAGGTATATGTGGCCTCCGGCAGCCGCCATGATAAAGAAAACCATCCGGATAATTTTTATTACCACTTGGTGCTGCTGGCGGAAAATAACACGGGCTACCAAAACCTGATAAAACTGGTGAGCCTGGGCCACACCGAGGGTTTTTATTATCGCCCCCGTGTTGACCTGGAAATATTGCGCCAATGCAAAGAGGGCATTATCGCCCTATCCGCCTGTCTTGGCGGCCCCGTGGCAAAAAATGTGCTTAATGTATCATACGACCGTGCCGCCGCCGAGGCCAAAACATATCTGGATATATACGGCCGGGATCATTTTTTTCTGGAAATACAAGACCACGGCATGGCCGAGCAAAAGCAAGTAAACGACGCCCTGATACGCATGGCGGCAGAGCTTAATATACAACTGGTGGCCACAAACGACAGTCACTATCTTGCTGCCGACGATGCCAAAGCCCACGAAGTGCTTATTTGCATACAAACCGGCAAAACCCTGATGGATGAAGACAGAATGGGCTTTAGCGGCGACCAGTTTTATGTAAAAAGCCCGGACGAAATGTATGACCTTTTTGGCCATGTGCCTGATGCACTGGAAAATACCGTGCGCATAGCCGCCCGCTGCAATGTAGACATTGTGTTTAACGAATATAAATTGCCCAAATACGATGTACCCCCGGGACGCCAAGCCGGAGAGTATCTACGAGAGATTACCTTTGCCGGCCTGGCCCGCCGTTATGGTGAAATTACGCCGGAAGTATCCCAACGGGCGGATTATGAGCTTAACACCATAAGCTCCATGGGCTTTGATGACTACTTTCTTGTCACCTGGGATTTTATCAGCTATGCCCACAACGCCGGCATTGCCGTTGGCCCCGGCCGGGGCAGTGGTGCCGGCAGTATTGTGGCATATGCACTGGCCATTACCAATGTAGACCCGCTGAAATACGACCTGCTGTTTGAGCGTTTTTTAAACCCCGACCGTATATCCATGCCGGATTTTGATATAGATTTTTGCTACGAACGACGGCAGGAAGTTATCGACTATGTTGTAGAAAAATACGGCAAAGACCGGGTAGCTCAAATTATCACCTTTGGTACAATGGGGGCAAAAGCCGTGGTGCGCGACGTGGGCCGCGGCCTGGGCATGGCCTATGCCGAGGTGGATGCCATTGCAAAAATGATACCCTTTGCCCTGGGCATGACCATAGAGCGTGCCTTGGAAATGAGCCCGGAACTGCTAAAAGAGTACAGAGAAAACGAACAAGCCCGCACCTTGATAGACATGGCCCGCCGTCTGGAAGGTCTACCGCGCCACGCCTCCACTCACGCCGCCGGTGTGGTGATATCCGATGCACCCCTGATGGAGCATGTGCCGCTAAATCAAAACGACGGGGTAATTACCACCCAATTTGACATGAACACCCTGGAAGAGCTGGGCCTGCTTAAAATGGACTTTTTAGGCCTACGCACCTTGACGGTGATAAAACATACCGTGGACGAGGTAAAACGCCGCCACGGTATCGAAATAGACATTGACAATATGAACATGGACGACCCCAAGATTTTTGAGGCAATATCCGCAGGGCGCACCGAGGGCATGTTCCAGCTGGAAAGCCGCGGCATGACATCCCTGATGAAAGAACTCAAACCCGCTGGCATAGGCGATTTGTCCGCAGGTGTGGCATTGTTTCGCCCCGGCCCTATGGATTTTATTCCCAAGTATGTCCGCAGCAAAAACAGCGGCTCGGCTATTACATACACCCATCCTGCTTTGGAACCCATCTTAAAAGAAACATATGGCTGCATCGTATATCAAGAGCAGGTTATGCAAATTGTGCGGGACCTTGGCGGCTACAGCCTGGGCCGAAGCGACCTGCTACGCCGCGCCATGAGCAAAAAGAAAGCTGATGTTATGGAAGAAGAAAAGGCATATTTCATCCATGGCATCCCTGGTGAGGTCGCGGGCTGTGTGGCTAATGGCATACCTGTTGCCACCGCCGAACGTATTTTTAACGAAATGATGGACTTTGCAAAATACGCCTTTAACAAGGCCCACGCCGTGGCATATGCTGTCATCGGCTACCAAACCGCCTGGCTAAAAATATACTATCCCACAGAATATATGGCGGCACTGATGACCAGCGTAATGGGCAATACCGACAACGTAGCCCACTACATAAACGAATGTAAAAAAATGGGCCTAACCGTCTTGCCGCCGGATGTTAACGAAAGTTTCGGCCATTTTTCCGTGTCAGAACATCAAGGCAAAACCGCCATACGCTTTGGTATGAACGCCATAAAAAACCTGGGACGGCCCACGGTGGCAGCCATTGTGGCAGGGCGCGCCAAAGACGGGCCATACTCCACACTTACAGAATTTATCAGCCGCCTTGACAGCGGCGACATTAACAAGCGGGGACTGGAAAGCCTGATAAAAGCCGGGGCTTTTTCATCCTTTGGCGGCAACCGCTGTCAGTATATGAATGTATACGAACGCTTTCTCTCCGGTGCCGCCAGCACACGCAAAAATAATATAGAAGGGCAAATGAGCTTGCTGGAAATGGCCTTTGGGCAAGAAAGCGAAGAGCTGTATCACGATGACCTGCCCAATTTAGAAGAATTCCCCGTCAAAAAGCTGCTGGCAGACGAAAAAGAAGTTATGGGCATATACATAAGCGGCCATCCCCTGCTGGAATATGACGAACAAATAAAACGCCATGTAAGCCACTACAGCACCGATTTTGCCCAGGGGGACGAGGACGAGCTGATAGAACATGAAGCCGAAACCAGCCTGACCGATGGCCAGCGCGTGGTGATAGGCGGCATCATTGCCAAAAGAAATATCGTATACACCCGCCGCAACAACAACGCCATGTGCTTTCTTACATTAGAAGATATGTTTGGCTCTGTGGAAGCCGTTATTTTCCCCAATATATACCAAATCCACGGCAACCAGCTGTTGGACGGCCGAGCCGTTATCATAGAAGGCAAGGTAAGTCTACGGGAAGACCAAGGCAATGCGGTTATTGCTGATAAAGTCCGTATTTTAGACAAAGACGAAGATAAAATTAGCACTGACACAGCCCTATGGCTAAAAATCCCCTACCAATCCGCCGTAACTACGGAAGAGTTGATGAATACCCTATCCCAATACGGCGGCGACACCCCAGTGGTGGTATATGACGAAAAAACCGGCCAGCGTATGCGGGTGACGGATAAATATTGGGTAAACTGCGCTAACCAAGACCTGCTGACAAAACTGCGGGACATGCTTGGCACAGGATCTGTAGTAATAAAGTAGAGGCGATCGTCCTAGGTCGCCCAACATACCTGGAGGAATTAAATTTGCAAAACAAAGACACCAAGAAAAAAATAGGCATACTTACATCCGGCGGTGATGCCCCGGGCATGAACGCCGCCATACGCGCCGTGGTGCGCACAGCTACATTTCACAATATACAGGTGCTTGGCATACGACGGGGCTTCGAGGGTCTGATGACGGCAGATTTTCGCGAAATGACCGCCAAGGATGTCTCCGATATAATTCACCGTGGCGGCACCATATTGCGCACCGCCCGCTGCGAAGATATGCTAACCCCCAACGGCCCCGACAAAGCCGCCCAGGTATGCCAAGTGTTGGCCCTGGATGGTCTGGTAGTTATTGGCGGCGATGGCTCCCTTAACGGCGCGGCCCAGCTGGCACGCCGGGGCGTTAATGTCTATGGCATACCCGCTACCATCGACCTTGACATCAATTATTCCGAATATACCATAGGCTTTGACACCGCGGTTAACACAGGCATGGATGCCGTTAACAAAATCCGGGATACTTCCGGCTCTCACGAGCGATGCTCTGTGGTAGAGGTAATGGGTCGTAACTGCGGCCAAATTGCCCTGTGGTGCGGCATGGCCGGTGGCGCGGAAGATGTGATGATACCCGAATGCAACGAGCAAGTAATGGATGCATCAAGACTGATACGCCAAATTATGGAAAACCGCGGCAAAGGTAAACACCACAACCTTATATTGGTAGCCGAAGGTGTAGCCGAAAACTTCGGCGACAGTGAGGCCCTAGCCCGCGAAATTGAGCGCATTACCGGCATAGAAACCCGCGCCACCATATTGGGTCATCTGCAACGTGGCGGCGCGCCCACCGCCGCGGACAGAATGCACGCAGGCATGATGGGATATAAAGCCGTGGAGCTTTTTCAAAATGGGGTGCAAAACCGCGTTATAGTGATGAAAGACGGCAGGTATGACCACCTGGATATTTTTGAGGCTCTCGAGACGGAAAAGCCCTATAACTCTCGGCTTTATGATATAATCAAGGTTTTGTCAATATAGATTGCCTTGCATTCGTATGGCACGCCGCAACACTCTTAAAGGAGCGAAAACATGTATCAATTATACGAGTTAAAAAAGGCTAAAAACTGGGCTATAGGCATGATAGTTGCCGCCATCATCCAATTCATCGTCACAATAATCTTGCTGCGGACAGGTTGGTGGGCACCGTTTTTCTTTATATTGGGCGCGATATTCCTCATGTCAGGCATTGTGCTAAATGTTGTGTGCAGTAGCCACCGCCGCTCTATGAAAGAATTTGAAGAAATGGTGGATAGAAAAATAAAACAGGCCACAGGAGAGGGTATATGATTTCACTTAGAGAAATAACCGTGAACAACTTTTCGGATGTAATTGCCTTGCAGGTGGCAGATAGTCAGACGCATTTGGTGCTGTCCAACGCCATATCCATCGCCCAGTCAAAGGTTATGCCCGAATGCATACCCCTGGCTATTTACAAAGACGACATGCCCGTGGGCTTTTTGATGTATTGCAAAGACAGGGACGATGATGAATACTGGCTTTATCGCCTGATGATAGACACCCACCACCAGGGCCATGGCTATGCCAAACAGGCGATGGAGATACTTGTAAGCAAGATAAAAGAGGACAAAACCAAGCACAAAATCCTGCTGGGCGTACACAGGGACGGCGGTGCTTCGGTTAGGGTGTACCAAAGCCTGGGGTTTGTCTTTACCGGCCAGGTTTTTGGCCAGGAGCATATCATGCAGCTGGATTATTAGCAAGAACCCATTATTGAATGCAGGTTCTAAGGACAACCGTCCTCAGTTGCCAGATTTTACCAAACACAGGAGGGGATTTTTTATGACAATGAGAAAAACCAAAATTGTGGCCACACTAGGCCCGGCCACCAATGATGTGGAGACCATGAAGCGGCTGATAAAAGCCGGAATGAACACCGCCCGCATTAATTTTTCCCATGGCAGTTACGAAAGCCATGCGGTTACTATAAATGCGCTCAAATCCGCACGCAAGGCCCTCGACGCTCCCGTAGCCTTAATGCTGGACACCAAAGGGCCGGAAATACGCATAAAGTCCTTTGCCGCCGGGGAAGTTGAGCTTAAAAAAGGCCAAACCTTCACAATTACCACCGATGATATTGAGGGAGACGAAAACCGCGTATCTGTTACATATGACGAGCTACCCAACGATGTGGCTACAGGCAACAGAATACTATTGGACGACGGTCTAATAGAACTACGTGTAACTCGCATAAGCGGCAACGAAATACAATGCACCGTGTTAAATGACGGCAAATTAGGCAGCAATAAGGGCGTAAACCTACCGGACAGCAATGTTTCCCTGCCGTCTATGACAGAAAAGGACATGGAGGACATAAAGTTCGGTATAAAGCATGGTTTTGACTTTTTGGCGGCGTCTTTTGTGCGCACGCCAAAGGATGTGCTGGAAATACGCCAGGTACTGGAAGATAACGACGGCACTCACATTCAAATTATAGCCAAAATAGAAAACCGCGAGGGCATAGACAATTTACAGTCTATATTGGAAGTAGCCGACGGCATTATGGTAGCCCGTGGAGATATGGGCGTGGAAATACAACCAGAAGAGGTGCCGCTGATACAAAAAGAGATGATAAAAAAGGCCAATGTGGCGGGCAAGCCCGTTATTACAGCCACCCAGATGCTGGATTCTATGATAAACAACCCGCGCCCCACCCGCGCTGAGGCTAATGACGTGGCCAATGCCATTTTCGACGGCACCGACGCTATAATGCTTTCCGGCGAAACCGCAAAGGGCAGTTATCCCGTGGAAAGTGTGAAGATGATGGACCGCATTGCCCGGCGCATCGAGGATAGCCTGGACTATGCCCGCGCCCTATGGCAAAGAAGCAGCCAAAATGTAGTAAACGTCACCAATGCCATCACATTTGCCACATGCAGCATCGCCGCCGACCTTGACGCATCCTGTATTGTCACCGTCACCAAAACCGGCTTTACCGGACGCATGGTGGCAAAATACCGCCCTAACTGTCCGATACTGGTTGTTGCCGCAAACGAAGTGGTATGGCGGCGCATGTCCCTTGTTTGGGGCGTACAGTCCACCATTGCAAAAATGGTGGAAAGTGACGAAGAACTCTTCGAAGTGGCAGGCCAATGTGCTATGGATGCCGAACTGGCCAAAAACGGTGATGTTATTGTAATTGTGGCCGGTGTACCTGTGGGTGTGGCGGGGTCTACCAATTTGGTAAAAGTACAGATTGTTGGCGACATACTAGCCAAAGGCCGCGGCAATATTATCTGCAAAAAGCCTGTGGTTGGCAAAACCGCCGTCATAAAACCATCCGAAGACGCCGGCAGAACCTTCCAGGAAGGCGACATTCTTGTGGTGGCCCAAACTAACGACAGCATGATGGACTATATCCGCAAAGCAGGTGCCGTGGTGGTGGGTACCGACCAAAACCTGGACAACACCCATGCCGAAATAGCCTGCCGCGCCCTTAAAAAACCCCTTATAATCTGCAACGAGCGTGTCATAGACCTTATACGCACGGGCATTACGGTTACTGTTGACTGCGAAGCCGGTTTCGTGTATAATGGAACCCTAACAGAAAGATAATATATATACAAATCCTGAAATGTTCGCCAGCCTTTATTTTGAACCTACATTTTCGATATGGGATTCCAAATGAAGCTGCGTATGACAGGCCGCTTACTAATTCCCAGGGCATATGCCCTGAGGCTGCGGAAGTCAAAAGCCGCTATGAGGAAACCCACCTGGCTTTGCTAGGGCGTCAAAATGGGGCAACGGCATTTTGGGATTTTTTTATTGCAAAAGCAAAAGCGACATATCGCTGCTTCCACCGGGAAGTTATACTTGAAATTCTGCCGTCTTGTATGGTACAATGTACCCATAGACGGGAGGCAGAAGGATAAATGCAGTTAAAAATACTTAAAAACAAAAAAATAATCGCCTTAGTGCTGGCATTATGTCTTAGCGCGGCTTTTTTGTTTCCTGTCGGCCTTATTTTTGTATACACAAACCACACCCACACATGCTGCGGTGACGAATACCGCATATACACCAATACCGCCAACAATATTGGCTTGTGCTGTAAAATATGCATAAATGTACATAATGCAAAAAATCTCATTACGGTTTATGCGGCTTCTGGTTCAAGCGTGCTTTTGGTGCTTTTGTGGCTGTCTGCCCTATATTTAATTTTAAAGTCTGTTTTTTCTCGGGTAAATCTTTCCCCTGTTTCCTTGAAGGTTAGAATGAACAATTAAGCTGGCGCACTATAATTCAATGTAGGCACCACCCTAATCTAACATTTAAAGGAGAAATTTAATATGAAAAAAACAACATTGCTTTTGGCATTGGTTCTTTTGGCTGTCATGATATTTGCGGCTTGCAGCCGCGGCGGCACCGAATGGATAAGCCCCATGGTTTCTTTTAACATAGACGGACAAAGGGCTTCTGCATGGAGCAGCCAATATGACTTACACCGCAACGAGACTTTTGAGTATGTTTTTAGACTTAACAACGCCGATGTGCCCATAACACCTGCGGCACTAATAGACGGCGGCGCGTTGCCCGCTACTGTAAATTTAAGTTATGACGGCGAAGGCGATTATCTTACAAGAATTGTGGTATTTGCATACAATTTCTTTGACCACGGCCGCCCTGCAAGAATTGCCGCCCATGGGGGCGAACCAAATCCCCAGGAAATTCTGGTTCTTTGGCAAAACCCCGCAAACGGCCACTGGTTTAATCTTATCCAGGACGGTATAGGGCGCACCGCCGCAACAATGGGCGAACATCATGATGATCTTATGAGCTTGGTAAGAGATACTCCGCAATATACTTTTAGACTAAACAGCGAAACCGTACAAGATATTTCCGAATTGGATCTTTTTATCGTTGCAACAACAGGGCCTACAAGGGATGATGAGTATACAAGAAGCGGCTATTCCCTCACCTTTGCCATCGAGACACCCGATATCGACAACCACTTCCATAGCTGGGAACTCTTGGCGGCAAGCGGCACGATGGTTATAGTTGAATAATGCAGGGGGCATATGTTGCTATGTTTAAAAGGCTCGTAATGCTTTTGGCAATTATGCTGGTCAGTCTGCTGCTTGTCGGCTGTGATGCTGCACCCCGCGATAGTGACGAAAATACCGCCAATATTGTTGCAACAGTTTTCCCGTTATATGATTGGACAAGGGTTATTTTAGGCAGCAATCCCGGTAACTTAACAGCAACCTACCTGCTAGAAAGTGGGGTTGATTTACATAATTACACCCCTTCTGTTCGGGATGTGGCCCTAATAAGCACATCGGACCTATTTTTGTGGGTTGGCGGCAAATCGGACACATGGGTCTTAAACGCCATGGCCAATCCGCAAAATCAATACCGCCGCAATGTGCCTGTTATGCGGATGCTGAGCATCCACGAAACACAAATATTCCCCATAGACGGCGTTATTCCCGGAGATGTTGGCGGAGAAGACTGCTGTGGCGGCACCACCCATGATGAACATGTTTGGCTTTCGTTACCTTTTGCCAAGCGTTTTGTGGAGCGTATCCGCGACGAAATAATTATCCTTGACCCGGAAAACGAGGAATATTACAACACAAATGCGGCAGCATATATAACGGCATTGGATGACCTGCACCGCCAATTTTCCCAAATGGTTGAGCTTGCGGCGCGACAAACCATACTTGTGGTTGACAGATTTCCGTTTTTGTATATGACCATCGATTATAATCTGGAATTTTTGTCGGCTTTTGATGGATGTTTTGCCGCAACAGAAATTAGTATGCAAAGACAGGCCGAACTTGCAAACGCAGTAAATAACCTTAACCTGGACGCAATTATGATTATTGACAACCACCCCGTTGCCAATGCTGTTTCCTATGCGGCGGGCAGAGAGCTGCAAGTCATAGAGCTACAAGATTTTCAGTCCATAAGTCGTTATCATATTCAGCAGGGAATGACATTTTTGCAGGGAATGCAACAAAATCTTGAAGCGTTAAGCGCGGCATTAAATTAGGATGTGTACAACAATGAGTTTAAGTATTAGTGATTTAAGCATTGGCTATGACGGCGTAGCCATACTGGATGATATAAATTTTAATATAAACAGCGGCTCTTACCTGTGCATTGTTGGAGAAAACGGCACGGGTAAGAGCACCTTGCTCAAAACAATATCCAATTTGCATAAGCCTATTTTTGGTGATATCAGCTTTGGTGTCTCGCGAAGAGAAATAGGCTATTTGTCCCAACAAACTGCTGTGCAAAAAGATTTTCCTGCCACCGTAAGCGAAATTGTCGCAACGGGAACCTTGAGCAAAGGCAAATGGTACAGGCCATTTTACAGCAAGCAGGAAAAAGAGCTTATTTCTTGGGCTATCGAAAAAACAAATATCACAGATATTAGGGATAAATGCTTTCGTGAGCTTTCCGGCGGCCAGCAAAGGCGCGTTTTGTTGGCGCGCGCGCTTGTTGGGGCAAAAAACTTTATAATTTTAGATGAGCCCACGACAGGGTTAGACCCGGCGGCAACAAAGGATTTTTATGAGCTGCTTGAAAAACTTAACCGGAACGATGGCATAACAATAATAATGGTGACCCATGATGTCGAAAGCGCAATTAGATATGCCACACATGTTTTGCATCTTCAGTCCGATGACTATTTCTTCGGAACATTGGGCGAATATTCGCAGCTCCGCAAAGGAGGTGCAGACGAATGACGGCTCTTGAATTATTGCGCTTTCCCTTTGTGCAATACGCACTTATCGTCTCTGCCTTAATGGCGGTTTGCGCTTCTTTAATAGGCGTGCCCCTCGTTTTAAAACGCTATTCTTTTATGGGTTTTGGGCTGTCCAATGTAGCCTTTATGGGCATGGCCTTTGCTATTGTAATTGACGCCACAAATTCTTTGGCCATCGTAATGCCCCTAACAGTAGCCGCCACCATATTGCTCATTGGTTTTGGCAATCGCTTTAAAAAAATAAGCGGGGACGCCTCTCTTGCCATGATAACAGTCGGCTCCCTTGCCATTGGGCATTTTGCCATCAATACCTTTTCTATGCGGGGAAACATAACCGCTGACGTTAGCGAAACCCTTTTTGGCGGTATGCGGCTTTTAACATTACAAATGCCCGACGTTTGGCAAAGCATTGCCCTCACAGCCGCGGTTATCTTCTTTTTCGCGTTTTTTTATCGCAGAATTTTTGCCATTACCTTTGATGTGGACTTTATGCAAGCAACAGGGCAGCGGCCACTTATTTATGAGCTTTTACTGTCAGCAATAACCGGCGTTGTAATAGCAATGTCAATGAATCTTTTAGGCTCGCTGCTAACCGCATCATTAATCATTTTTCCGGCACTTTCGGCTATGCGGCTGTTTAAGTCATATAAAACCGTCGTAATTTTTGCCGCCATAGCAGCGGCAACTTGTTCGCTTCTTGGTATTCTTGTTTCAATTTTATTTGAATTACCAGTAACAACAACCATAATTTTAATGAATATCACTTTATTTCTTGTGTTGCTTGCCGTAGATACGCTTCGCAAGATATTGGTATAAATTAGCTAACGGAGGTGCTACACATGTCATCCAAAGCAAAAGCCAGAAGACAGTTGGCCTTAAAAAAAGCCAAACGCAGAAACCGCATAATAGCGGCAGTATGCGGCGTTGCCCTTATGGCAATAGTGGCGTTTTTTGTTATTTCTCATATCCAGCAAATAGGAACCCGTGTTTTCGTCAGCGGCCGAAATTCGGTTACATTAAATACAGACGGAACATTTAGTGCCATACTTCCCCATGGTGTTATGAGGCGCGGCACATTTAGCGAAACCACTTCCGGCGGAATAACTGCCGTTTCCTTTGTGCAGGACAATACATTCGCCATAGGGAGCATAAGCGGCAATGTGCTGACCATACCGGAAGAATGGGACGACGGGCATTTTCACCCCAGAGACTTTACTTTGAGGCGTTGATATAAAACATGAAAGAGGTATTTTGTATGAAAAAATTAAAAATAGGTATTGTTGTATGTATTGCTCTCGTAATTATATTTTTACTTTCTGCATGCGAGGCCCAACAAGGGATTAACAATGCCGGCGGCAATGTTTTTTCCATTGAAGAAATTAAAGACAACACAGCTAATTATGCCGGCGCAATAACCCTCATAGGTGTTGTGAGCAGCTCTGCCACACAGGATTTTGCCTTGCAAAACGAAGCGGGAACTTTCGAAATTCTTGTTGATTATCGTGGAAACCAAGCACTTCCGCAAATTGGAGATATAATTTCGGCGACGGGCCAACTTAGAGAAAACCGTCCATGCTGTGGACCCGGATTTACATTAACTTCTACAAGCTTTGAGGCGGTGGAGTAAAAAAGTATGAGTATTTTTAAATTTGTATTTAGGAACATATTGCGCCGCAAAGGGCGTTTTATATTCACGCTTTTGGGCATAACCATCGGCATGGCGTCGTTTGTTGCGCTTTTGTCTATGAGCGATAATCTACGGTCGGAAGTATCCCAACAAGCCGATGACTTAGGGGCAGACATAATTGTCATGGGCAGGGTTGACTGCCCTTTTATTCATCGTGCTGTTTTGGCAGGAGAACAACTGCCAGAATCAGTACCCCGTGAAATCGTTGGTCAAATCGCTGCAATCAACGGCATTACGGCAGCCATTCCATATCTTACACTCGGCACGTCCATACAGCAAACCCCCGTCACACTTGTAGGCATCTTGCCAAATGAAATGAAAGCGCACAGGGGATGGAGCGTAACATCAGGAGCATTTTTTGAGGATGAAGGCGAAAATTCCGTAGCCATCGGTTCTGCCACAGCCACAAGGTTTAATTTAGAAATAGGCAATACGCTGACTTTTAGAGGACAAGACTTTCCCATTACGGCGATTTTGCGTGAAACAGGCAGTAATGATGACATATCTGTCTTTATGCCGCTTTATGTAGCACAAGAAACCTTTGGCTTGGATGATTATGTGTCGTTTATAGTTGTAACCGTAGATAATGTGGCCAATACAGAACGATATATATCCGCGATTATGGATATTGCAAACCTATCTGTATCAACAAACGAAGAGCTTTTAAGTTCTGTTCTGCTGATACTGGGTTCTTTGGATGTTACGCTGCAGCTAATTGCCGGTGTTGCCTTAATTGCCGCCGCGTTTGGAATAATTAACACTATGATGACCGCCATATACGAACGACGACGCGAGATTGGCATATTAAGAGCAACCGGCTGCAAACGAGGAGCGATTTTTAAGATATTTATATTAGAATCCGGTTTATATGGCTTGCTGGGCGGCTTATCTGGTTTTGCTGTTGGTTTTGTGGTTTCGCGGCTTGCAGCCCCGCTTATCGAGCAAAATGAGTTTGTTGCAGCGCTTGGCAACCCCGACACGGCAGTTGCGTTCTCCGCACCCTTGTTTTTTACCGTGATCGCGCTTTCTGTTTTAATTTCTGCTGTGTCAGGACTATACCCCGCATGGAAAGCCTCAAAATTAACCCCCATGGAGGCCATTAGAAATGTCTGATTGGATAATTAGAACAGAAAACTTAGAAAAAACATATGGCACCAAAGTAAAAACCCATGCCCTCAAAGACGTCAGCCTAAAAATCCCCAGGGGTTCGTTTAGTTGCATAATTGGCCCATCCGGACACGGAAAAAGCACCCTTTTGCAGCTTATAGGCGGTTTAGACAAACCAACAAGCGGGCGTGTATTTATAGACAATATTGATATTTCATCGCTAAATGACAATAAGCTGTCAGAAATTAGATGCGAAAAAATTGGGTTTGTGTTTCAATCATTTAATTTGTTAGAAAATCTGACCGCCAGCGAAAATATCCAAACAGCTATGATGTTTGCAGGAACAAGTCAAAAATCCGCAAACAGCCGGGCATTAGAACTTTTGGATATGGTAGACCTATCAGATAAATCAAATTCAAAACCATCTGAACTTTTGGGCGGACAATTGCAACGGGTTGCAATAGCAAGATCGCTTGCCAACGACCCTGATATTCTCTTAATGGACGAACCCACGGGAAATCTTGATTCTCAATCAGAGAAAGATGCACTGGAACATATTTTTAACATCCATAAAACAGGAAAAACCATTGTTGTTGTTACACATAGCAGCGATATTGCCAAGCAGGCAGAGTTGTTATTTGAAATACGTGACGGGCGGCTAATGCAACCGTTCCGGGCGACTCCATGATATAACGAAGGGAAGCTACAGGGCGCACAAGTGTGCGCCCTGTAGCTTTTGTTTTATGACTTAGCTGCAACCAGTGGTGGTGCCGCAGTTCGTGCACACCTTGCACACACCGCTTTGCACCATTTTGTCACTGCCGCAGGATGTGCAGGTTTCGCCGTAGATGATATCGGCATCGGTGTAACTTAGGTCTTTAATGGCGGACTGGTCTTTTTGGGCCATGCCCTCGGGCTTTATCTGGCAGTTGTCATAATTGCCGTAGGAGATGTCGATGACCTTGCTTATCAGGTCAGACACAGAGCTGACAGAGCCGATATATGGGTGGCCGGAGACCAGGCCGGAGGGTTCGTAAGCTTGGCGGCGGTTTATTTTGGCTATATTTTGGGCCGGGATGCCGCTTTGCAAGGATATGGAAATAGTGGCGGCCAGGCTGCCTAGCATACCTTTTACGGTGGTGCCTTGTTCGTCACAGAAGGCAAAGATTTCTGCCAGATGCTTGGTGTCATCCGGCAAATTAAGGTCTGCGGCATCATTGTCGTTATAGAATGATGCAATTACAAATACATCGGTGTTGGCCACTTTGGCTTCATGTACCCGCGCGACACGTATGCCCGTGGGCTTTTTGCGTTTTGCGCCGTTTTTGTTTGATGGTGCAGTAGCAGACAGCGCGGCCAGGTCATAGCCCTCGGCATCTTTGGCTATAATTTGGCTGACAAGGTCGGAAATAGAGCTGGCGTTTTTCACAAAAGGATGGCCAGATATCATGCCGCTGGGCTCATACATATGCCCGGCGTACATTTTGGCAATTTCGTCAGCGGGCATACCATATTGCAGGGATTTTGAGATACCTATGCCCATGGTTTCCAGCAGGCCTTTTGTAAGAGAGCCTTGCTTACCCGCCACAATAAATACCTCGCACAACTTGCCGTGAAGCACACCGTCTTCCGGGCCGTAGAAGGATGTTATAACATACACACGGGTGCGGCTTTCCACAAACAATGCCTCATGTATACGGGCATGGCGTATGCCCAGTGGACGCACGCGGCCATGCAGGTCTTTTTTATCGTTGTTAAGCGGCTGGTTTTCTTTGCTGCCATCGCGATACAAGGCCACGGCTTTAACACCCAGCTCCCAAGACAGGCGGTATATGTCTTTGATATATTCCGCAGTGGCCTGGCGTGGCAGGTTTACAGTCTTGCTGATGGCACCGGTGACGTGTGGTGTCAGTGCCGCCAACATACGCACATGGCTTTCGGGGCTTAAAAAGCGCTCGCCGCTGCCGCAACGATTAGCAGTGTCAAAAACCCGCACATGCTCCGGCCGGTGGCTTATGTGTGGGGCGCCTTCTATTTTGCCGTCCACCAGGTTGCCGGCTTCGTCGGTACGCATTATGTACTGTATAATTTCGTCAATTTGCTTCTCGGTGTATCCTAAATTCTCCAGCCCATGGCATATGGCTTTGTTTTCCACAACCATGCTTCCGCCGCCCACCAGTTTTTTAAAGGCAATGTGGGTGAAGAAAGGCTCGGCAGATGTAGAATCGCAGTCCATGGCAAAAGCAATAGTGCCCGTTGGGGCCAGCACACTTACCTGGGCGTTGCGATAGCCGTGTTGTTCACCCACGGCAATGGCGGCCGCCCATGTGGCGTTAAGACATTCGGACAGACTGTCCATGCCGATTGAGCGCAAGGCATCGTGATTTATGGTGACAGGCTCGTATGGCATATCCTCAAACACACCACCCACGCTTGCTGCCGCGGCATGGTTACGTATTACACGCTTCATATGTGGGGCGTTGGTGGAAAAATGCTCAAAAGCTCCTATTTTTGCCGCCATCTGACCAGAAACATAATAAGAATAGCCTGTCATTATGCTGCACAGGGCTGCACCCATATTGCGGGCACGGTCAGAATCATATGGCAGGCCCATATACATAAACAGCGCGCCAATATTAGTAAGACCAATGCCTGTGGTGCGGAATTTATGGCTTTTGCGGGCAATGTCGGCCGTGGGAAACTGGCCCCAATGTATGGTAGATTCCAGCACCATTTGTATCATACGTATGGCGTGGCAATATCCTTCTACATCAAAGGTGCCGCTGGCCGCGTCGTAAAATTTAAGTACATTTATACTGGCCAGGTTGCAGGCTGTGTCATCCAAAAACATATATTCACTGCATGGGTTGGAGCCGTTAATGCGGTTGTGCAGGGCGTTTACGTCACCGTCTTCACCGGCAGGGCAGGTGTGCCAGGCGTTTATCACATCGTCATATTGCACGCCGGGGTCGCCGCAGCGGTGGGCACATTGGGCAATGGCCTCCCAAATTTCGGCCACATCCAGGTCAGTATTTATGACATCCGTCACGCGGCCTTTTACCTGCCATTTTGCGCCCTGTTCGTTAAGCAATTTCATAAAGGCATTAGGAATACGCACAGAATTATTAGCGTTTTGGCCGCTAACGGTATCGTATGCTTCGCCGTCAATGCCGGTGTTGTAGCCCATTTTGCCCAGGGCCACAACTTTGTCCTCTTCCCGAGACTTCCATGTTATGTAATCCATAATTTCCGGATGGTCAAGGTCAAGAATATTCATTTTGGCCGCCCGGCGGGTGGTGCCGCCGCTTTTTATGGCACCTGCGTTGCGGTCACTTACTTTTAGAAAAGACATAAGGCCGGAAGACTTGCCGCCGCCGGAGAGATATTCGCCACGGGCGCGTATTTTGCTCCAATTAGACCCCACGCCGCTGCCATATTTAAACAGCAACGTCTCAGTAGCCATAGCTTGCGTAAGGGATTTGTCACCCAGCAACGAATCTTCCACGCCCAGTATAAAGCAGGCGCTGCCCTGGGTTCTTTCGTATCCACTGGTGGCTTGTACCACCTTATTTTGCTCAATGTCATAGTAAAAATGGCCGTTGCCGGAGCCTTTGATACCATAAGAATGGTACAGCCCCGTGTTAAAAAACTGTGGGCTGTTGGGTGCCCATCGCTGATCCAGCAACATATACGCCAGCTCGTCATACACCACTTGCTTGTCCCCTTCGCCAATAAGCCCTTCATCGGCCATAGAAAGCACCCAAAAATTAACCATGCGGTGGACAATTTGGCGCATGGACGTTTCGCCGGAAAAAATTACCTTGCCGGATTCGTCCCGCACCTCTTTTACAAAATACTTGCTGGCAATGATATCTACGGCGTTTTGGCTGTAATGCTCGGGAAATTCCAGCCCGCGCATGTCTGTAATGGTCTTGCCGGTGGAATAGTCTTTTAACATTATATCCACTTTTTTCCAAGGGAATAGCCCATATACCCCTTGAGAAAAGCCGTCCACGACGGCTTCACAATTAGGCAAATTTTTGGTAAAATGCCTTGCCGCTTTCAAATTTTCGACCCCAATGTTGTCACCTGTTTGTTTTTTTGCTGAATTTTGTCCCATTTCGAAACCCCTTTTACATGTGTATTTCCGAAAGTTATTGCCAAATAAACACACCAGCCACCGAGCCGCAGTCTTCTTTATAAGAGATCCCGAGGCAAGCCCGAAATGACAGGAAAGACGGCATATTTACCTATACAAACTCTCAAATTTCCGTACCCATCCAGTATATCAGACCCGCCGACATAAAAATAGGGCTTGAATATTATAATTTTTGTGATATAATGAGGGGTGGTATTAGTAGGGGCGGCCGGTGGTCGCCTTTTAGTAAGTTAGCGAGCGTGATAACATGTGGAAAAATTAATTATACAAGCAAATGAAATATTAGCCCAGCTGGACTTTGAGGCCATTTGGCCAGGGTTTGCACAATCCGCCTTTTGTCATTCCGGGCTTGACCCGAAATCCCTCACAGATCCGGAGCTACTTGCCGCCCATATGGTGCGCAAAATGTTCGTGACTTTTCGCGCCGATATATCTAGTGACGAAACCTCTGTGGATTATCCCGTGGACTTGGACAATATGCAGTTGAAGCTGGCAGAAAACCACTATTTAGCCAAGGCTTTTGCAGAAAACAGCATGGTGGATTTGCAACAGTTTGCGGTATTGCGCCGTGCTAGAAGCCGCATTATCGGCGAGGTCATTAACATGGAAGAAATATGGGAAAACAGGGACGGCACAGCGGAATATGCCGGGTTGATGGCCCTAAACCAAATAAACCGCGGCAAATTTGTGGAGGCAGTTGGACAGCATATATTCCATATGCGCAGAGCTGAAAACCTGCTGGATATGGGTAAATTGTCTGTTTCTGTGGGATGCATGCTGTGCTTTGTTTTAAGGTCTTTCGGGGTGGATTTATCCAAAAGCCGCGACCTGTTCAGCCTTATACCACACGAAACTACCGAAATCGAGGCGCTTTTTAATGGAATATATCGTAAAAACTGAAAATTTGGTGTTTGAATATCAGGTATTGCCAACCGAAGAGGGCGGCGAAACCCAGCGGGAAGCCGCCCTTGCCGGTGTTGACATAACCGTGAAACAGGGCGAATTTGTGGCGGTTTTGGGCCACAACGGCAGTGGCAAATCTACCTTAGCAAAGCAGATAAATTGCCTGCTTTTGCCCACGTCGGGGACGGTGTGGGTTAAGGGTATTGCCACCGCCGATGGGGACAGAGCCTGGGACATACGCAGCTCTGTGGGTATGGTGTTCCAAAACCCCGACAACCAAATTATCGCCACAATTGTAGAGGAAGACGTGGCCTTTGGCCCGGAAAACCTGGGCGTGGCCCCGGCGGAAATACGCAAGAGGGTGAATGGCGCCCTGGCGGCGGTGGGTATGACCCAATATGCCGGCAACCCGCCCCATTACCTGTCCGGAGGGCAAAAGCAGCGGGTGGCCATTGCCGGTATTTTAGCCATGCGTCCGGATATTATTGTATTGGACGAACCCACAGCCATGTTGGATCCCATCGGCCGACGTGAGGTTATGGACGTGGTTAAGATTCTTAATCGCGAAGAAGGCATTACCATAATTTTTATTACACATTTTATGGATGAGGCCGTACAGGCTGACCGTGTTATTGTTATGGAAGAAGGTAAAATAGCCATGGAAGGCACACCCCATGCGGTTTTCTCACGTATAGACGAATTAAAGGCCATTGGGCTGGACGTGCCACAATGCGCCGAAATTGGGTTGCGGTTGCGACAAGCAGGCATTGACATGCCGACGGATATTTTGACCATAGATGAACTGGTGGAGGCTATATGTCAATACAAATAGTTAATGTAGACTATACCTACAGCAGGGGTACAGCTTTCGAAAAAAAGGCCCTTAATAACGTTAGTCTCACCATCGAAAAAGGCGAATTTGTGGGGCTTATTGGCCATACCGGCAGCGGTAAGTCTACCCTGATACAGCACCTTAATGTGTTGATGCGGCCGGATTCCGGCAGTATTATTATTGACGGCGAAGATATTGGGGCGGATAAATCGCGCCTAAAAGCCATACGTTCCAAGGTTGGTCTGGTTTTTCAATACCCAGAGCATCAATTGTTTGAAATGACAGTATATAAAGACGTGGCCTTTGGCCCCGCAAATGCGGGACTTGATGCTGACGAAGTCAATAAAAGGGTGCTGGATGCCTTGGCTATAGTTGGCATACCAGAAGAATTACACCAAAAGTCGCCATTCGAGCTTTCCGGCGGCCAAAAACGCCGTGTGGCCATTGCAGGCATACTAGCCATGGGGCCGGAAATATTGGTGCTGGACGAACCCACTGCCGGTCTTGATCCAAGGGGCCGTGACGAGATTTTAAACCAAATTAAAATAATGCATGAAAAATTAAAGCTTACAGTAATATTGGTGTCCCACAGTATGGAGGACATCGCCCGCCTGGCAGATCGTATTTTTGTCATAAATCACGGCGAAATCGTTATGTCTGGCACACCGGCTGAGATTTTTGTACAGACAGATGCTTTGGAATCTCTTGGGCTATCCTCTACCCAGTCCACATATGTGGCCAGACGGCTACGGGCGGCTGGTTTTGATGTGCCGGAGGATATTTATACGGTGGATGCCGCTGTGAGTGCCATACTGAAGGTGCTAATGTAGGGGCGGCATTCTGCCGTCCGAAATTGAGGTTATGACATGTTAAAAATTACCATAGGCCAATATTATCCCGTCCAATCCCCCATACACCGTCTGGATGCCAGAATGAAGCTGCTGTGTACCATCATCTTCATCACGGTTTTGTTTTTCATAGGCAATTTTTTGGGGTATGCTTTTGCGGCGGTGTTTTTGGCCGGAATGATAAAGCTGTCCAAAGTGCCGCCAAAGTACCTTATACGTGGCTTGCGGGCCATTATTTTCATCATATTTTTCACCGCTTTTCTCAATATATTTTTCACCGCCGGCGGTGATGTGATATTCTCCTGGGGACCCATACAAATTACCCAACAGGGGCTTGTTAATGCCCTGCGCATGGCAGTGCGCCTGGTGATGCTTATTATAGGGTCATCCATGCTGACGTTAACCACCACGCCAATACAACTGACAGAAGCAATAGAATTTGGCTTGTCACCTTTTAAAAAAATAGGCGTACCCGCCCACGAAATAGCCATGATGCTTACCATCGCTCTACGGTTTATCCCTACACTGATGGAGGAAATGGACAAAATTATGAAGGCGCAAATGGCCCGCGGTGCAGATTTTGACACGGGCGGTCTTTTTAAAAAAGCAAAAAGCCTGGTGCCGTTGCTGGTGCCGTTGTTTATCTCATCCTTTCGCCGCGCCGACGAGTTGGCCCTAGCAATGGAAGCCCGGTGCTATCGCGGCGATGTTGGGCGCACCCGTATGAAGCAAATGAAAATGCGGTTTAGCGATTATCAAGCTTTGGCTGTAATGGGCCTGTTTTTTGCGACAATTCTCGGCATAGAGCGTCTGGCCGGTCTATGGGGTGTTTGGTAGCAGGCCTTCTAGGGAATTGGCTTTCGGCGGATTTGCGAGAGAATTTTTCGCTTTTGCAGGGAGGCGCGAGCGCCAGAATATATGCAAGTGAGTGTTGATGCGGCAAAACGGAAAATTAGCCACAAATACGTCGGAATGCAATTTCCGAGGAGGTCTGATGGGTATTTTACTTACAGTTGCATATGACGGCACGGATTATTGCGGCTGGCAGCTGCAAGACAATGGCATATCCGTACATCACGTGCTTAACACCGCTATAGCAAAGGTTTTTGACTGCAAATTCAGTCTGCTGGGTGCAAGTCGCACCGATGCGGGCGTACATGCACTGGGCCAGCAAGCCCACCTGATGTTTGAAACATCTTGTGTTATTCCGCCCCATAAACTACCCTTGGTAATAAACGGTCGTCTGCCCCAGGATGTACGCATTGCAGACGCAAGGGCCGTGGCAGACAGTTTTCACCCCATTAATGATGCAAAATCTAAAACATATTCGTACAAAATATATAATGCGAGACACCGTAACCCCTTGTTGCGGCGATATGCCGCCTTTGTGCCGGTGGTGCTGGACACGGACAAAATGGCCCATGCCGCCCGATATTTCGTCGGGGAACACGACTTTGCGGCCTTTTGTGCCAGTGGTTCTCAGGTGCGCTCTACGGTGCGCCGGATTTATGACATAAATGTGGCCAAACAGGGCGAAATTATAGAGATAACCATAAACGGCAACGGGTTTTTGCACAATATGGTGCGCATAATTGCCGGCACTTTGGTGGATGTAGGGCGGGGCAAGCTTGCGCCTAACGATATTGGCGACGTCATAGCATCCGGGGACAGATCCCGGGCCGGCAAAACCATGGCACCCCAGGGGTTAACCCTAATGAAAATTTTTTATTGACCCCATGGCCAAAATATGGTAAATTGAAAGTTCACGCACAAAACGGGTGTGTTTTTGTTATAAAGAAATTTTGCTGTGCATGCCTTACTGCGGCTCCTGCCCTTGACTACGCTTTTTGGCACAAGTTTTCGGGCTTGGAAGGCTTGCCGGCATTTTCATATAACCATTTGCGCACCCAGCTCCAAAAGGGAGGTTGATTTTAATTTTAACATACAAGCGCTTTAGAAAGCTTACAAAAGGAATATTGTGGTTGTTTTTGCTGGGTCTTGGTTTTCAGGCCCTGTCTTCTTTGTCATTTATGTCTGCGCCTCTTATAATCCGCATAACCGTTGATAATGTGCTTGGTGACTATGCGGTTCAGTCAAATGCTCTTGTTATGTGGCTGGTTAACCTTACAGGCGGCGTGGAGGGCTGGCGAGAAAATATCTTCCTGTCCGGCATAGCATATATGGTCATTTTTATGATAATGTCCTTTGCCATTTTTGGCCGTACACGAAGCATGGCGCTGGCAGGAGAAAACACGGCGCAACGGCTGAAGGACAGGCTGTACAACCACATTCAGAAGTTACCCTATAACTATCATGTACATGCAAAAACAGGCGACCTTATACAGCGCTGCACATCTGATGTAGAGACAACGCGCCGCTTTTTGCAGCAACAAACCATAGAAATTGCCCGGGCCGTGTTTTTTTCCGGCTTTACTTTTGTTATTATGGTGGGTATCAACATACCCCTCACACTTATTGCTATGGCCTTTTTGCCGATTATTTTCATATTCTCCTATGTATTCTTTAAGAATGTACGCCGGGTGTTTAAGTTGGCGGATGAAAAAGAAGGAGAGCTGACCACCGTATTGCAAGAGAGTTTGACCGGTGTACGAGTAGTGCGTGCCTTTGGTCGCGCCCGCTTCGAGGTAGACAAATTTACCGAAAAGAACGATGAATTTAGAGATTTGCAATTTAAGCAAATGAAATATTTGTCCTGGTATTGGTCCAGCTCTGATATTTTGTGCTTTGTTCAAATTGTGGTGGTTTTTATTGTGGGTATTGTGTTTACATACAACGGCCACCTTACCACAGGCGAACTTATACTATTTAACAGCTACACAGGTATGATGGTGTGGCCCGTGCGCCAGCTGGGCCGTACGTTAAGTGACCTGGGGCGTATGCAGGTGGCATTGGGCCGTGTGTACGAGGTGCTGGACGAACCCGAAGAAAAGGACACACCAGGGGCTGCCCCACACGACCTGCAAGGGGATATTGTCTTTAAAAATGTGGACTTTGGATATGAATCAGGCCGCAAGATCTTTGATGATATATCCTTTACCGTTAAAAAAGGTGAAACTATAGCTGTGTTGGGTGCTACCGGCTCCGGAAAGTCCAGTCTTATGCATCTTTTGCTGCGCTTGTATGACTATAAAGGCGGTAGCATAACCATAGGCGGCAAAGAACTGCGGGATATATCCAAACGCCACCTGCGGGAAAATGTGGGCATTGTGCTGCAAGAGCCGTTTTTGTACTCTAAAACCATACAGGAAAACCTGGAGATGGCTAAAGATGTAGTGAGCAAAGATGAGATTGTGGCGGCCACAACCACTGCCAGTGCCCATGAGTTTATTGAGGAATTTGAAGAGGGCTATAATACAATGGTGGGCGAGCGAGGCGTTACCCTGTCCGGTGGCCAAAAGCAGCGTGTGGCCATTGCACGCACCCTGATAAAGGACAGCAAAATCCTTATTTTTGATGATTCTCTTTCTGCGGTAGACACCGAAACCGATGCCCAAATAAGGGCGGCATTGGCCGAACGAGCCAGCGATATCACTACCTTTATCATATCCCAGCGCATAACCACATTGATGGATGCAGATAGGATTTTTGTGATAGAAGGCGGCAAGCTGTCCGATGCGGGTAGCCATGAAGAGCTCGTGGTTCGTGATGGCCTGTATAAGCGCATTTGGGAGATACAGTCTATGTTGGAGCAGGATTTTGATAAGGAAGACGAGGTCTAGGTGAAAGTGGATATGCCGCCTAAGGGCGGCTATAGTAACGACTAAACTCGTTATAGTTCACGGACAAAGCCGAGGAAATTATGATGGCGCAACCCCCCTGTTAGAAGGCGATTCGCTTAGCTGCGACGTTGCGTTTACGCAACGTCAACCCCACGCCGCGTAACGCGGCGTAAAAACCACGGAGCGTGAACGCTCCGTGTCCGCAACCGAACTGCATCGGCTATATCGGAGACTAATGAAGCATCAAGTTAATACGAACAACCTGTCACATCACATTAGCTCCGCGATGCACCGACGGCTTTCAGCCACAATCTTTTAGCCAGGATGCAGGCCCGAACAGTGACACCCTGTGCCACGACCAGGGCGGTTTTAACCGGTATCCCATATGAAACTCCCTGAAGCCAAGGAGGTATCCAATGAATCATTTTGAAGAACAAGATTATACAAAAAGTTTTGACATCAGCCTTTGGAAGAAAATCATCCGATTTTGTGCCAAATACAAGCGCAACTTTGCCATGATGTTTTTGTTTTCTATAACTTTGGCAGTGGTTGGAGCTGTTTTCCCACAAATGACAGGTTACGCCATTGATAATTTTGTGGGAACCGGCGATTTATCCGGTCTGCCCGCCTTTGCTCTGCTATATGTTTTGCTCATCATCTTTCAGGCCGCCAATGTTTTCGCCTTTATTTACCTGGGTGGGCGCATTGAAACCGATGTCAGTGCCGATGTACGCGAGGCTGGTTTTCATAAGCTGCAAAACCTGTCCTTTTCGTATTTCGACAACACCCCCGTGGGCTGGATTATGGCCCGCCTTACCTCAGACACCTTCCGCATAGGCGAAATTGTGTCCTGGGGCATGATAGACATTACATGGGCTGTATCTATAATCATTTTTTACGTTGTATTTATGCTGTTTACCAATGTGCAGCTCACCCTCATTATGCTGGTCATCCTGCCCATTTTGGCGGTGATATCCGTATACTTTCAAAAAAGAATTTTGAAGGCCCATCGCGAAAGCCGCAAGCTAAACTCCAAAATAACCGGGGCATACAACGAGGGCATAACCGGGGCAAAAACCACCAAAACTCTTGTACGGGAGCAAAAGAACTTTGACGACTTTGGCAAGCTTTCCGGCGGTATGCGCAAGGCCAGCATCAGGGCCGCCACCATATCCGGCATATATTTTCCAATAGTGTCCAGCCTTACAGGCATTGGCATTGCTGTTATTTTGGGCCAGGGCGGCAGTGCCGTAATCGCCGGCACAATTTCTTTGGGCACGTTGGTTATCTTCATATCCTACGCCAGCCAAATGTCCGAGCCCATTAACCAAATTGCACAGGTGCTGAGCCAAATGCAGGCGGCACAGGCCTCTACCGAGCGCACAATGTCCCTGCTGGAAACCGAGCCGGATGTTATTGATGCCGAAGATGTGATAGCCCAATACGGCGACTTTGAAAACCCAAAGCCCGAAACCTGGAACGCCATAAACGGCCGCATCACCTTTAAAAATGTGAGCTTCAACTATAAAACAGGCGAACAAGTGTTGTCCAATTTTAATATGGACGTACGCCCCGGTGAAAAAATAGCCCTGGTGGGCGAAACCGGCAGTGGCAAAAGCACCATTGTAAACATGTTGTGCCGTTTTTACGAGCCATGCGAAGGCGAAATCCTCATTGATGGCATGAATTACAAAGAGCGTCCACAAATATGGCTGCAATCCAACCTAGGTTATGTGCTGCAATCCCCTCACCTATTCTCCGGCACCGTGCGGGACAATATACGCTATGGCAAATTGGACGCCACCGAACAAGAAATCATTGATGCCGCCAAGGCCGTAGACGCCTATGATTTCATTATGAAAATGGAAAAAGGCCTTGACAGCGACGTTGGTGAAGGGGGCAACCGTCTGTCTACTGGGGAAAAACAGCTTATTTCCTTTGCCCGGGCCATCATCAAAAACCCCGCAATATTTGTGCTGGATGAGGCCACATCCTCTATCGACACCGAAACTGAGCAAAAAATCCAGACGGCTATTTACAAAATCTTGGAAAGCCGCACCAGCTTCATTGTGGCTCATCGCCTGTCCACCATACGCCATTGCGATCGCATTTTGGTTATAGACCAGGGCAAAATATTGGAGGAAGGCAACCACAAGCAGCTCTTGCGTAAGCGTGGGCATTACTATAACCTCTATACCAACCAATTTAAAAAAGAGGCGGAAAGCCGGATTTTGGGAGGATAAATGCTGACCGAATTAAAAAGTCTGTTGAATGAATACGAACTTATCTCCGTCACAGAGGACAATTATGTCGATCTGTGGGGTATTTATGAAACAAACAGGGACTATCTTGCGACAGAAGAAGATTTGGTGGGGAAAGGCAGGGAAGCCAGCCCGGAGGATATTTTGGCTTTGGCCGTCAACCGCCCACCTGGCTTTGACCCAAAGGGCAAGTTTTGTGTGGGAATTTGGCGGGAAGGTAAACCCATCGCGATTTTGGATTATCTGGTTGGCACACCAAAAGCACATATTGCCTATCTTAGCCTGTTGATCGTGCACGGGGACTATAAAAGACAATCTATAGGCACAACGGTTGTGAATGCCTTTATTGATGCCGCGAGGGAATGTGGATATACAGAAGTTGGCCTTGGCATTAATGACGAAAATGAAGGGGCCAGAGCTTTTTGGGGCAAGGTTGGTCTAGGAAAAGGATTTTATTCAATATAAACCCCCTAAAAATCTGCTTGCTTTTGGCAGTATATGAGCATAATTAAAAAACCGGCCGCTCTTGCACAAGTGGGGGCCGGTTTTTTTAGTTGACAAGTCTTTCATTATGACGAAAACAGGCGAACAATGTCGTTATACGTCACAAACACCAACAGACCCATTAGCAAAACAAGGCCAACGAAGTGTACCATACCTTCCCTGTCAGGATTAATGGGCTTGCGGCGTATGGCCTCTAAAATTAGAAAAACAAGGCGGCCGCCATCCAAGGCCGGTAGGGGCAGCAGGTTAAGCACACCTAAATTTGCGGAAAGCAAGGCGGTGAAGCTTATCAAAAACCACACAACAGCCATGCCGCCGCCTGTCTCTACGCGGCTCTCGGCTTCGTCGCCCACAAATGCCACAATGCCCACAACGCCCATCATGCCGTCTATGCCAAAAGTGCCTGTGATGAGGCCGCGCAGGGTGAAAAACACCGAACGAATAGAGAAAATCATATTGTCATACCCTGCGCCAAAGCTTTCAAAAAAACCGGCGCGGCGTATCCATTCCAGGTCGTCTACATAAACCATATTACCTTCGGCATCTGCCTGGGTGCGGGCAAAAAATGGCCCCACAGTGGTGTTGGGGATAAAACCCAGTCTGTATGCGCCATCTATATAAACAGGGGTGACAGCAAAATTAAGGCGTTGACCTTCGCGCTCCACCATCACATCCATGGGGGATCCATCCGCCAGATGCATCTCCAGACCAACATCACCAAACAGGGTTATGTTGCGGTTGTTTATGCGCACAATACGGTCGCCGTGGCGCACGCCGGCCTCGTATATGGGTGAAATCTCGGCAAAGTCCCGAATGGTAGTGTCGGGAGAAGCAGTAAACATGGCCATTATGGTGGATAGCACGAAAGCCAGCACGAAGTTTAGAATAGCCCCGGCAGAGATAACCAAAATACGCCAGCCAACAGGACGAGAGCCAAATGAGCGGGGGTCGGTAACACCGCTTTCATCTTCGCCAAGCATAAGGCAAGAGCCGCCTATTGGGAACAGTTTTAGAGAGTATACGGTGTCGCCTCTTTTAAAGTGAAGCAGCCGCGGGCCCATGCCGATGGAGAATTCCTCCACCAAAATACCCGCACGGCGTGCCGCCCAAAAGTGCCCAAGCTCGTGCACCAAGATTATTATAGTAAAAACCAGCAAACCCATTAAAATCATCATAAATAAAAATTCTCCAATCTGTTAATAAGGCGGCAAAATGCCGCCCCTACATTGTTGCGGCATAATCGCGGGCAGTTCGCCGTGCGAAGCTATCCGCTTGCATAATATTGTTTATATCAACCGCACCACTGCCAGTATATGCGGAAATTGTCCTATCTATAATTACGGAAATTTGGTTAAAAGGTATTTTTTCTGCCAAAAACATTTCTACGGCGGTTTCGTTGGCGGCGTTTAGTATCGCGGGGATAAGACCGCCGGCGGCAAGGGCGTCATAAGCCAGGCGCAGACATGGAAAGGTCTCATAATCGGGTTGTTCAAAGGTAAGGGTGTTGTGCCGGGCAAAATCCAGCCGGGCAAAGCTGCTTGTCATCCGTCGTGGGTGGGTCAGGACGTGCTGTATAGGCAGACGCATATCCGCCGCACCCAGCTGGGCTAAAATCTGGCCGTCTGTAAATTCTACCATTGAGTGGATTATGGACTGGGGATGCACCAGCACAGAAATGCACCGGGGGTCAACATCAAACAACCAGCGAGCTTCCATAACCTCCAACCCTTTGTTCATCATGGTTGCGGAATCTATAGTAATTTTGCGCCCCATGTCCCAATTTGGGTGGTTAAGGGCATCGGCCACGGTTACGTGGGCCAATCGCTCCGGTGTGTATCCTCTAAAAGGCCCGCCGGATGCGGTAAGGTATATGCGTTCAATCTCATTGCCTTCATTGCCAGCCAAACACTGAAAAATAGCGGAATGTTCGCTGTCTATTGGCAAAATTTGCACCCCGGTGGCCTTGGCCATGGGCATTATAAGCTCCCCGGCGCAGGCCAGCACTTCTTTGTTGGCCAGGGCCACATTTTTGCGTGCATTTATGGCGGCAACCGTGGGCAAAAGGCCAACATTGCCCACCAGGGCGTTAACCACCATGTCAGCACTGGCTAATGCTGCCGCCGCAACCAAACCATCCAGTCCGGACAGCACTTCTACGCCGCTATCCACACGTTTTTTCAGCTCTAATGCCCCGGTTTGCTCATACACCACCGCCAATCGGGGCTTAAATCGGGTTATCTGCTGTTCCAGCAGGTCTATGTTACTATGGGCGGTCAGGGCCAGTACCTCTACATCGCCCAAATGTTCCACAACCTCCAGGGTTTGGGTGCCTATTGAGCCCGTGGAGCCTAAAACGGAAATTTTCATTACGCACCACCTCCCCATATGGTCAGTATAGCCAGGGCGGCGGGGGCGGCAAAGATGATGGAGTCAAAACGATCCAGCACACCACCATGACCGGGAATGATATTACCAAAGTCCTTAATATTTTTGTGACGCTTTATAGCCGATGCGGCAAGGTCGCCCAGCTGGGCAAAAATGGAGCATACAAAGGTGATGGCAGCATAAAGCAGCATGTGGTTTTGGACAGTCGCACCCATGCGATACAGCACTAAGGCATAAACCACCCCAAGCAGGGTGGCAAACATCGTGCCGCCAACAGAGCCTTCCACGGTTTTATTAGGACTTAGCACCGGGGCAAGTTTGCGTTTGCCCAGGGTCTTGCCGGTAAAATACGCCCCTGTGTCACATCCCCAGGCAGCTATGAAAATAAGCCAAACCTCGAAAGCACCACCCTCGTGGCGTAACAGATATATGCTGCCCAAGGTAAGGGCCACGTAAATAAAACCAAAAGTGGTAACTGTGCAGTCCTCAATATTCATCACCTTATGCCTGGCCACCACAAAAATCATGGCCAGCACAGGCAAAAATATCAAAACCATACCCATAGGAAAATAGGCGTTGCCCAGATGAATTATGTGCAGAATGGCAAAGGCAAAGCCCAAAAAATGCACAGGCCTGATGGAACCAAAGGCCCGATAAAACTCCCACATACCCACTAGCACAATGGCGGCCAAGGCCACCTGCAACCACACGCCCCCCAATATAACAAATACGGCCAGGATGGGGAGCCCCACCGCACCGGCAATTACCCGTTTCAGCATACTATCTCCTTCGTGTCGCCTAGTAATTTCCTTCTTCTATCAGTGCCAGCACTGTTTCCAGCGCGTCCATGCCATCTCGGTTAAAATGATGGGGCATGGTGCCGGCTTCAAGTGGACGCCCGTTACTGTCTATCATATATAGGGCATCAAATTGAAATAATATGCCCGTGTTTGGCGTAGATACTAACAATCGTGGGCCGCTGAAATTGCCGCCTGTTGTGTCGCCAACAAGAGTGGCAAATCCTGTGTCCTTGGATGCAAATGCGGCTATTTGCGCGGCAGAACTTATATGTCCATCGGTCAACATCCATATTTTGCCGCCAAAACCTTCCTCTGGTCTTGGTGAAACAGTTAGCCGTCCGGCAATTCCATGGGTCATGCGCTCCATGTCCACTAAATTAAGTTGGGGCAGATAATTTTCGGCCAACACTTCATCAATGGGTCTAAGGCCGCCAAAAAACCTAATATTAGCAGTGCCGGCAAGGAGGCTTTGCGTTTGTATTACACGCTCCCCTGCTTTTACGAAGGAAATGATGTCCATTGTAATGACTTCTTCAATATTCGGACCCATTATGATTTCAAAAAAGAATGACTCGAACCCACCGGGATTGCCCCTAAGATCCAGTATTAGATGCTCAAAATCTCTAATTTCCTCATAAAAATCTAATATAGCCAAGCCATAAACAAGAGGCAGTTGCATACTGGGCAACCGAATTAAGGCCGTCTTGCCTTCTTCGATGATCTCTGATGAGGGTGCCATGTTGTCGCCTGGCGGCATATCCGACATTTCAAAAGTTTCCATCAATTCTTGTATTCTGGGGTCATAAAACCCCCTAACCCGCGGCATATTTAAAACATCTTGCCACCCCGGCAAAGAAAATCCCATAACGTTATTATAATATCTCATATTTAATTCAGCATCGTGGATAGCAAAGTGGGCAATGCCAAACAGCGGCAAAAAGCTGTCCATTAAAATTCCGAGGAATATATCCTCATCCAGATGTTCACTGGCGGTTATTCTATCACGAGCATCGGCGGCCAGGCTATGCATATCAACGCCGCGAGCCCAATATGCCACATCAAAAACGGCAAAGTTGGTTTCCAGCACCCACATCATATAGTCCAGGTCGGCCAAAAAATGTTCGCGAGTTAGCTCTTCGCCATCTTCACGTATCAAAAAAATGGGCCTGTCGGGCGCATTTTCTTCGGCTTGGCTGCAAGCTGCAAGGGCTAAGGCAAACACGATTATGATCAAAGCTATCAACAGCTTTTTCATGACCGCCCCCCAAAGCGCCGCTTTCGTTGCTGGTATTGGGCAACGGCTTGGTACAAATGGTCTATTTTAAAATCCGGCCATAATACGTCCATGGAGACAAGTTCCGCATAGGCGGCCTGCCACAGCAGAAAGTTAGACAGGCGCATTTCGCCGCTGGTGCGGATTATAAGGTCGGGGTCAGGAAGGCTTGATGTATCAAGATAGGCGGCAAAAGCGTCCTCGTCAAGGCCGTCCAAATCAACTTTACCCTGGCGAGCGTCCCGGGCCAGCTTGCCCGCCGCCCGCACAATTTCGTCCCGGCCGCCGTAGTTTATGGCAATGTTGAGCAGAAGACCGTCATGATTGCGGGTAAGGTCGGCAAGGTGAGCTATTTTGTCTTGTAAACTTGGCTCCAGCCGGGACAGATCGCCTATGGTTCTCATACGCACATTGTTTTTCTTGGCGTCATTGATGTATTGTTGGATGTATTCGTGCATTAAGCCCATAAGGTCGGATACTTCCTGGGTGTCCCGCTTCCAATTTTCCGTGGAAAAAGCGTAAACCGTTAGGACAGCAAACCCATCGGCGTTCATTTGCTCCACAAGACGGCGAAGGGCAGTAGCCCCCGCACGGTGGCCTGCCGCTCGCCTCATTAGGTATTTTTTTGCCCAGCGCCCATTGCCATCCATAATTATGGCGATATGTTTGGGCAGATTGCTCATGTCAACTTTATACTTCATCGGGCCTCCGAATCGACCGATACAGTTCGACTGCGAGTACGGAGCGTTTACGCTCCGTGGTTTCTGCGCCGCGTCACGCGGCGTGGGGTTGACGTTGCGTTTACGCAACGTCGTAGCAGGACAAAGCGGCCACCAACGGTGGTTACACTGTCATAATTTCCTTGGTTTTGCGCTCCACAATTTTGTCAATCTCCTCGTTCTTTTTGTCTGTAAATTTCTGAATGTCTTCTTTGTCTTTCTTTAAATCGTCTTCGGTTAACTCGCCCTTTTTCTCCGCTTTTTCCATGGTGTCAATGGCATCACGGCGTATATTGCGTATAGCTACTTTAGATTCTTCGCCACGTTTTTTTACTTCCCTAGACAAGTCTTTGCGGCGCTCCTCGGTAAGCTCGGGAAAAACAAGGCGTATAACCTTGCCGTCATTACCCGGGTTTATGCCTAAATCCGACGCCATTATGGCTTTTTCGATGGCTTTTAACATACCGGGATCCCAGGGGGCAATTTGCAAAAGACGAGCCTCCGGCACGGTAATATTAGCCACCTGGTTTATGGGGCTGGGTGTGCCGTAGTTGTCCACGGTTATTTTGCTAAGTACATTGGGGTTGGCTCTACCCGCCCTTATGGTCTCCAGGTCACGCTCAAACGCCGTCACTGTTTTGGCCATTTTCTCTTCAAAAGCCTTGGTGTCTAACATGCTCTTTCCCTCCTTGGTATGGTTGTTTTATACGGTTACTTTTGTACCTATCTCATAAATAGCATCTTCATCCCCGGACACACACTTCGTTATGGCACCGGGTTCGTTAAGTTCAAATATAATAGACAGTATTTTTTGCTCTTCGCATATAGCTGATGCGGCAATATCTATAACCGTCAGGTTGTTTGTGATAACCTCGCGATATGTGATGCTGCGCAACTTTACCGCCCGGTGATTTTGCCTCGGATCGGAGTCATACACCCCATCCACATTTTTTGCAAAAAGCAGGGCATCGGCTTCCAGTTCCGCGGTACGTATGGCGGCTATTGTGTCCGTAGAGAAAAACGGATGACCCGTGCCCGCGGCAAAAATTACCACATTTTTCTCTGCCATATATTTTAGGGCCGTTTTTTTTGAAAATTGCTGGGTGACGGTGCCAATGATAACAGGCGTAAGGATGACAGAATCCAACCCGGCTTTTTCGAACATATCTGTAAGGTATACGGCGTTCATCACCGTGGCCATCATGCCTATTTGGTCGCTGCGCACCTTGTCAATGTCTTCTTTGCTGTCCCGTCCCCGCCAAAAATTGCCGCCGCCCACAACCACGGCCACTTCCACACCGCTGTCCACCAGTGATTTAATTTGAGAGATAATGCCGGCAATGATATTATCATCAAAACGCAGGCGCAGTTTTGCTTTGTCCATTTCCGCGGTTTTTCTGTCTTTATAGGCATCATCAACCGGCCTACCCTCAGCAACGCGACGTTTTGTGTCGTCAATAAAGCCGCCTACATAATGTCTGGTTTGTTCCATGCCCGCCAGGGCCTCGCCACTAAGCTTTATAACCACCCTTTTATACATAGTCCACTCCTTGTGTCATTTGTGTTGTTCTTCAATATATAATTTATCACAATTTTTGGACAAATGCAATAGAGCCGTGTACAAAATGCCCCTATTTCTTCTCTTCTTCTTTCGGCTTGCTTTTTCTGGTCTTTTTGCCGCTAAAAACCCCGCCCACAGTATTATCCAGAGCATCCTCCGCCTCTGTCAGCACTTTTGCCACATATTCTACATGGGGATGCCTTTTGGCTGGCCGGTACAACAATTGCTTTACCCTGTTTTGAAATTTTCTTGTCATAAAAAATCACCTCGTACCAGCATATGTACACCATTGCCACAACTTACCAGTTATATTTATTACAAAAATATTAATTTGCTATTGACAAAGCAAAATTTGTGTAATATAATCTTAATAACATAAGGCTTGCGCAGGAGGTCATAATATATATGACAAAACCATTATTGCTGGCAGGCATGGCAATATTATCAATATCTGTCGCTGCGCCGCCTGCTCCTAACTTTCAACATCATATGGAAAGTTATTACATAAATATTAACGAAAACGGCAATAGGCCCATAGGCCCGCTGCCATTATACCCGAAAGCTATACCAAATACATATATAGCTAAATACGACGCCACCTGGTTTGGCGAAATAAGCCGAATTTTTGCCCGTAACACCGACGCCGTTATCCGTGACATAACCACCGGCCGCATATTTAACATGCGGCGTACCTTCGGCACAAACCATGCTGATGTGGAACCACTTACCCGCGAGGACGCCGCCATTATGTATGACATATGGGGCGGCCACAGCTGGGAGCGCCGGGCCGTGGTGGTATATGTGGGCAATTATGTTTTTGCCGGCAGTCTTACCAATTTCCCCCATGCGGGTGTTGACAATGCACCCTCCTTGGCAACTGTCAACAACCGCAGCGGGGGTTATGGCCGGGGTCTTAACTTTGACGCAGTAAAAGGCAATGGGGTAGATGGCCACATGTGCCTACATTTTGCCGGTAGCCTTATACACGGCAGCAATAGGTCAAACGCCGCCCACCAGCAAAGGGTGGCAGAAGCCGTGGAATACATAAAAGCCAATTATTAATTTTTGTATGCAGACAAAACAAAACCCCGCACACGCGGGGTTTTTTCGTTATCTGCGTTCGATTACGAACTTGATGGATGTTTTAGAATTGCCGTCAATTTCCAGTTGGGCAAAGGCCGGTATACACACCAGGTCTATGCCGTTGGGGGCCACATAGCCCCGGGCGATGGCAATGGATTTTACCGCCTGGTTTACGGCGGCGGCACCAATGGTCACTACTTCTACTGCCTCGTTATTGCGCACAACGGCGGCAATGGCACCTGCTACGGATTTTGGTACTGAATTTGCTGAGACCTTGAGTGTTTCCATAAAATTCCTCCTTAGCTATGGATGTTATTGTTATCTTATGTTATAATACAAGAATAATGGGGAAATGTAAAGGGGATTTTTTATGAAAAATTGCTTGTTGCAACCGGCGACGCTTAAAAATGGAGATAAAGTAGCCCTTATTGCACCGTCCAGCCCTCCTTCCTGTGTAAGTCATGTAGATTTTGCCGTAGCGTATTTGCAGAGCCTGGATTTTGTAGTGGCCGAAGGGGCCAGTTGCCGCGCTGCATATGGATATTTAGCCGGTGATGACAATCTGCGGGCCAATGATGTGAACTGGGCCTTTGGGGACGAAAGCATACAAGGAATTTTTTGTTTACGAGGCGGCTATGGGACGGCACGTATATTGGACAAAATAGATTATAACGCAATACGCCGCAACCCCAAGTTTTTTTGCGGTTACAGCGACATAACAGCCCTGCACACAGCCATTAACCAAAAAGCCGGGGTCATGACGTTTCACACACCAATGGTAGGCGAAAAAGGCTTTGACGCGGCGGACGCTTATACCCTGAAACATATGCACAAATACATATACAAAACCGATATACGCGGCAAGATAAAAAACCCCGGCGGCCATAGATGGGAATTTTTAGTGCCGGGCATGGCGGAAGGTGTGCTGTGCGGCGGTAATTTGTCGGTTATGGTCAGCCTTATGGGCACGGCATACGAGCCTGACACGGCGGGCAAGATAATATTTATTGAAGAAATAGGGGAAAAGCCGTATAGGATAGACAGAATGCTTAATCAGTTGCACATGGCAGGAAAATTTGATGCTTGCGCCGGGGTGATTTTTGGAGATTTTGCCGATTGTGCACCAAATAATCCCGCAAGATCTTTGACTGTAAAAGAAATTATGCAAAATTTGCATTTTAATGTCCCGGTGATGTATAATTTTCGTTGTGGGCATTGTTTGCCAACAGCATCTTTACCAATGGGAGCCACAGCCAGACTGGATTCTACACTGGATACTTTGATAATTTTGTAGGAATGTACTAAAGGATTCTTTTTGCACTTTCTTGAATTTTCTTGAATTTTCTTGTTTACTTTTGCAATTTCTATTGGTATAATAACTAACAGCGTGTAACATCCGCGGAGGAGAGGTAGACAAAATAGATTATTTTGACTTGGTTACACAAAATTTCGCTAGATGGAGGGAAAGCAAATGGAAACTAAAAAGAAAGTAAGACAAGCAAAGGCGCCCACACCCAAAGATTCTAAAGACTATATCAACGAAAAATGCGTAATTTTTGGCAATAACATGCGCGTAGCCCGCAAAGAAAGAGGCTTTACGTCAGAAGCTCTTGGGAAATTTCTTAAAATTTCCACCGCATATGTGGGTCTTATCGAAAGAGGAGAGCGCTGCCCAAGCCTGGAAACCTTTATGAAGATTTGTGACTTTTTCGGCGAATCTTACGAAGAAATGCTTACACCGCGCTATGCCCTTAAAATAGCCGAAAGCAAAGCAGCAAGCAAGGTTGAAGCTTCCAGAGACAAAGTAAAGCGCAAGCAAAAAATGGTAGCCGGTATGTTAAACACCTTTGACGTGGACGAACTGGATCACATCATTGGCATGATTAAAAGCTTTAAAACTTTTAGCCAAATAAAGCAGCCCGAACTTAACGAAGAAGAGGAAGCTGACGAATAGGAAGCTGACAATATCACAAATAAGACAACACCAGCTGCACCGTTTGATGCGGCTGGTGTTTTTTATATGTTTTTTATGTTTTTGGTTCTTTTATTTTTGCTAATCCGGTATAATAATTGTCATGCCATAGCGCAAATCTTCCACCCTCATATTATTGGCCGCCAGTATATCCGTGTGCCGCTGACCATTGCCATAAAACGCAACCGCTATGGACCAA
>Ga0123355_10000825_pt1 | contig 42513 bp, 44 predicted proteins | sample TergutEmb28metaG_3_FD_89872 | JGI IMG/M metagenome (GOLD analysis project Ga0123355, IMG submission 89872) | Embiratermes neotenicus P1 segment gut microbial communities from Petit-Saut dam, French Guiana - Emb289 P1 | ecosystem: Host-associated > Arthropoda: Insects > Digestive system > Gut ...
CGTTCTTAAACGGTGGAGAGGCATTGCTACGCGCTACGCCAAACACACAAAATCCTACCTTGCCGCCGTTCAAATCGCTTGCGTTTTCGGATGGAGCAATGCCTTTTGACGACACTCCCTAGAGTGAATCAAATTGATTCACGATATGGAAACACGCTCAATACACGAGGAGGCAACCAAAATGAAAAATCAATTATCTCTTACCATTGTAATTTTGATTATTGCGGCACTTTTGTTCAGCAGCACCTTTATGATTTTTATGAGCTATCGGGAAAAGCGAAGCGTAATTTTGGAACAAAGTGCAGAAAAGGCAATGATGGTAGCGCAAACAATTGCCGCGCAAATCGACCCGGTTCGGTACGAAGTAATTGCCGTATCGGGCGAAACGGACGAGTATTGGTATACAGTCAGAGATTCGTTACGTTCGGTGGCGTTTTACACCAATGCGCTGTACGCATTTATATTGCTGCCGGGTTACACAGACGTGGTTACATATTTTGCCGATACATCAACGCCGCTCTCTGACCACGCCCCCTTCGGGCTTTGGGATACTCTGGACGTTATTTACTATGCTCCGGAAATGTTCACGGCTATGAACACCGCCGTGGCCGGAACTTCCGGCATTATCGACGGCGGCGATTTCGGCTCTACGGTTGCCGGCTTTGCGCCTGTTTTGTCCGGTGACGGCAGACTTTTAGGCTTGGTGGTCATTGAATTCAGCGTGGATGATGTGCTTGCGCCCGTAAATCGCTTTGCTGTTTTCATGGCAATTATCGCCCTGATTTTTTCTGCGGTGTTTGCGATGTTTGCGGTTATTATCGTTCGAACGCAGGTTACAAAGCCGTTAAACTCGCTTATGACCGCGTCAAAAGAAATCGCAAAAGGCAACATGAATATGAAAATTGATAAATCGCGCCTGCCGAAAAACGAAATCGGTACGCTCGCGGTGGATTTCGCGTCGCTTGTTGATATGATACGAAACTTGGTTGCGGATTTCGAAACAATGACAAGCGAGCATTTATCGGGGCGTTATAATTTCACTTTGGACGAAACAAAATATTCCGGCGCGTATGCAAACTTGGCGGAGCAAATGAAAGCCATGACAAATTACTATGTACAAAATACCGTCGAAAATATAAATGTAATGAAGCAATACAGCGAGGGCAACTTTGATTACGCGGTGCGTCCGTATGAAGGCGACTGGCAATGGGCGAACGAAGCGATGAGCAATCTGTGATTAAACTTTGCAAATATTGTTACAGAAATTGAAAATCTTGCGAAAAGTGCCATCGAGGGAAATTTTGAGGCTAAAGCCGACGAGCAGAAATTCAAGGGAAGTTGGGCAGACCTTGTTCATACCCTGAATAATCTGATGGAGGCCGTTGAAAAACCCCTTTCTCAAATTGAGCAAAACATGGAATTGATGGCACAGGGGGATTTCTCACATCTTGAAGGGGAGTTTCGCGGAATTTTCAAAAAAGTACAGCACGCCTGTAATTTCAGCAACCAAACAACTTTAGAATATATCAGCGAAATAGCGGATGTATTGGGCAAAATGGCCCGAGGCGATTTAACCGCTTCAATTAACAGGGACTTTATCGGCTCGTACGCCGACATAAAAACCGCATTAACCACTATTTTAGATTCGTTAAACAAAACGATGGCGAACATCCAATCCGCCACGAGCCAAGTGGTTGCGGGAGCAGAGCAAATTAACCAAGGCGCAATGCAACTTTCCGACGGTTCATCTGTGCAAAGCGCGGCAGTACAGCAACTGACTGCATCCATGCAAATTATCGACCAAAAAGCAAAAGAAAGTGCCGCAAATGCCGCAGATGCAAGCGAACGCGCAGCGCATTCCACCGAACACGCCAAGCAGGGTGACGAAGTTGTTAATTCCATGTTTGCTTCCATCGACAAAGTGAAGGAATCGAGCAATGAAATTTCAAAAATTCTCAAGGCTATATCCGATATAGCGTTCCAAACAAATTTGCTTGCGTTAAACGCGGCGGTTGAAGCGGCGCGGGCGGGCGAACACGGCAAAGGCTTTTCGGTAGTTGCGGAGGAAGTCCGCAATTTGGCGGGAAGAAGCCAACAATCCACCAACGAAACTACAGTAATAACAGATGCCAACGCCCGCAACGCAAACACCGTACAGGTTGCGGCAAAAAATGTCGCCGACTCGTTCTCCGTTATTGCGGATAATATCGTTCAAATGTCCGACATTATTGCGGAAATTGTAGAAATGTCCGGCGAACAAGCGCATTCAATCGGAACGGTAAACGCCAATATCGGCGAAATTTCCAAAGTGGTGCAGGATAATTCCGCAACCGCACAAGAAGCCGCCGCCGCTTCCGAGGAGCTTAATTCCCAAGCCGAAATACTTCAGCAAATGGTTTCGTTTTTCAGGCTGAAATAACCGGAGGAGCGATTGTCTCTATTTTTCTGCGCCTTCGATGATGTAGATATGCAAAGGCTCTTCTCCTTCGGATAACATTGGCGCGTTGCCGACCTTATCTAACAGAAGCACTTTTTTATCGTAATTCACGCCCCAATTAAAGTATTTTAAAATGTCGCTGCCAAACAAGCTGCGAAGTTGTGAATCAAGAGCAAAGAAAATTCGGCAGTTTTGAATTTCACGTTCACCAAACTTTATCGAAATATTTTTGATATACCGCAAGCGAATATTGCTCGAAGCTGTCGTTGCACTTAAATGGTGAAAAGGGCAAGTCTCTAAAAATTCGCGCGTGTAACCAAGATTATATAAATCTTGGCTGTCTATGGTTGTGAAATCCGAGCCGGAATCCAACTTAAAACGAACGCCTTTGAATGATTTATAATCACTTGTCGCAACATCCGCGAAAAAATCTACACGCCCAAGACTATTGAAAACAAATGGAATGTTTATTGTCCCCATAACGACAACCCTCCAATTTGCGGAGTGTCATTAAAGCCCTCCATAACCGCAGAATTACCTCTGCTTCGCCCTAATGCTCTTTCGGTTTCGTAGGCTTCGTCTTTGCTGTCTGTGACTAAATGCACAAGCCCCATGTATTTATGGGTTTCCGGGTCGTATTCCATTTCAACAAATACAATCCATTGCTTGGGATATTGCATATAGGCCTCTTCGCTCCAGATTTTATTTGTCTTCGTCATTTCCTTGCCTCCTCTCCAAAATCGCCGGCGCACTCTTGCCCTCGGCGTTCGCTATGCAGTCATATTTTCAAGCTCTTCAGCATAACCGGCCATTTCTTCGGAGGAAACTGCCAAGCCTTGAATCGTGGTCGAACTTCCTTCGGCTACGATTGCAAATTGGCTGATTCCGTTGCTCAACTCGGCTGCCAATTCCGATTGCTCTTTGGATGCGGAAGCGATTTCTTCCACCAACCGGGAAACCTGTTCGAAACCGGCAACGATTGTGTTTAACGATTCGGCCGTGCTTTCGGCGGTTCGTGTTCCGGCGGCAACCCTGCTCAACGAATCCGTGATTAACTCGTTTGTCATTTTTGCGGCTTCGGACGAGCGGCTTGCAAGCGTTCGCACTTCTTCCGCGACAACGGCAAAACCTCTGCCGTGTTCGCCGGCACGGGCGGCTTCAACGGCGGCGTTAAGCGCGAGCAAATTTGTTTGAAAAGCGATGTCCTCTATCGTTTTGATAATTTTTGATATGTTGTTGGATGCCGCCTTGATTCCCTCCATGGAAACAAGCATCTCTTTCATATCGACATTTCCCTTGACGGCGTTCTCCTTGGCCAGATTCGACAAACTGCCGGCACTTTCGGAATTTTCGGCGTTCGCGCTGATTTTCGAACTCAAAATATCCACATTGTTATTCAAAATTTGAATTTGCGCGCTTTGCTCCTCGTAGCCGGCGGCAAGTTCTTGCGTGCTTTCCGCAATTTTCCGTGAATCCGTTGTCAACTTCTCGCTTGTTGAGCGCAAATTTGTAACCATTGCGTTTGCTGTATCTTCAACTTTTTTTGCAAGAGCGTTCATTTCCGTAACGTCCTGAACAATTTCAACGTAGCCGTTAAGACGACCGTCGGCGTCGCTGAGCGACGAAACCGACACATTAAAATCACTGCCGCCCTGGCTGAACGAGGTTTTTGTTGTTCCCCGCTTAAACAATGCTATGCCGCAATTTTCCGTGCCGCAAATATTTGCGCCCCAACTGCTGCAATGCTTTCCTCTTATTTGACTGCGCTTTTTGCCCAAGGCGGTTTCTGTTGCGCGATTTACAAACGTCCAATTCATTTTTTCATCCGTTACGGAAATCGGAAACGGCACCGCATCCAAAATAGATTTATACCACCGCGATAATTCATCCGCTTCGCGTGATTTTGCGGTTAAGTCCGATATGTCGCGCACTGCTTCAACGTGACCGGCAATTTCACCGTTTTCATCGTACAGATAATTTGTTGTTACCTGAAAATCCTTGCCGAATTGAGAAAACAATGTTTCGTGCAAACCTTTGCGCAAGCGCATTATTCCGCAATCGTCGGTTTTGCATATTCCCGCGCCCCAACTGCTGCAATGTTTGCCGATGATGTCTTTGCGCTTAACGCCGAGCATATCTTCCACAACTTTGTTTATGAAAGTCCAGTTCATATTTTTGTCGGTTATGGAAAGCGGAATCGGCATGGCGTCCAGTATTGATGTCAACCAAAAAATTTCTTTTTTGTATGCGGCGGCGGCTTTTTTTGCATCGGCGGAATTTATTCCGACAAACGCCCGATGCCCGTTATTTGAAATTCCGGCGTCGCACGCGGTGAACCCCGCCTTTTCAAATACTGCGCGGTTTTCGCCGTTGCCGGCTATTCTCCGAGCGGCGGAGTTCATATAGAAACTCTTGTCGCCGCCGAACAATACCACAGGCACACTGAGCGAATCTAACGCCGATATGTAGCGGTTTAAATTCGCCTTTGTACGGAGAAGCAGGAAACAGGCGACAGCCGCCGCAAAAAACAACACAACAAGACCTGCTGAAAGACCAATGTACAACATGAACATACCTCCCGAAATTTGATTTCGCGCCGCCCGACAAAAAAGACAACGAGCGAGCCGCTTACAAGGCATAGGCGAGGCGTTATTTCCTACCCTTGATTCGCGTATATATAAAGGTATACTTTTTCGCAGCGGGCGTCAATTTTTTTTGCAGTGCATAATGTCGTAAATGCTTATAAGCTGTGCATGAAAACGGACTTGCACCCGTTACCTCCTGTTGCTGTTGCGGACTCGCACTAAAGTCGAATTTATTTTCGAAAACACTTGACATCAAAACATTGTTCGCTTATACTGCACTCAAGCCTCGAACTTAAACTTCAAACTTAAATCTTGAGGCCCGCAATACAACATAGGAACGATGCTCGCTCTCTTGCGCATGTATACGCCCGGCCGGTGGTGCTTGGGGCAAAGTTCCGCTTCGGACGTCCGAAATTTTTTATTTTTCAAAAAATCAAAACTCCGCAGTGTGCAGCGGAAAAATAAAAAAAGCCGACAGGGGTTGTGCGCCTCCTGTCGGCTTTTTTTGCGTTTCACTATATTCTGACCTGCAATTTTCACCTGCCGAGTTGCATTGCTTGCCGATACGGAAATAAATATAATCTCGGTAAGTGAGGTGAGCAGCTTGAAAGTACAAATACAAGAGGGTCATTCGGATATTGAAGTGATTATAAAATGTCCGGAAGTTACGGACACTGTCCGAAAAACAGAAGCCCTGCTGTACGGTCTTGAAAAAAGATTGGCTTGCACCAAAAACGGCACAACGTGCTTTGTTGACAGACGCGATGTACTGTATTTTGAATCTGTTGACAAGCGGTGTTGGCTGTATACGGCTGATGATGTTTACGAAGTATCGTTCAAACTTTACGAAGCAGAGGAACTGCTTGCCGAGGCGGGCTTTATCAGAAGCTCAAAGTCGCAAATTTTAAACATTGCCGAAATCAAATCCCTGTGTCCCGATTTCGGCGGCCGAATTGAAACCGTAATGAATAACGGCGAAAAGCTGATTGTTTCCCGGCAATACGCCAAAATATTAAAAGAAAGGTTGGGGTTATAATGAAGGAGAGTATGAAAAAGTTAATAACTCTGTCCGTACCGATTAAAGCATTTGCTTCAATGATTTTTGCGGGGATTATGGTGCTTTATATGGTAAGCGGCGTTGCGTACAACGTTATCACGGGCGAAGCTCTTGAGTATGCAATACCTTTCGCTTTTGTTGTGCAGGTCGCGTTGTTGTCAACGATAATTTCCGTACTGTGGAACGTGTTTACAGGCGATACCGTGATAAAAAACCGGAGGTTCGCAAAACGGCTGATTATGTTTACGTTATCGCTGCTCCCCGTACTCGCGCTCTGTTTTTTCACATTCTTGGCTATCCCCGCCGGTTGGACAATGCCTTGGTTTATTTCTGTATTGGCTGTTTCCGTATTCGTTGTAATTTTGGCGATATTAAGCGAAATATATTTCAAAAAAACCGGTGAGCGGTACACCGAAGCGTTAAATAAGTATAAGCAAAAACAAATTTCAAAAAACGCTTGACAAACCTCCCCGGTATATTGTATTATTCGACAAGAATTACAAATTAAGAATTACAGGTTGCTTTTACCTGTAAAACCTTGATTTGTTTGTGAATGGGGGGTGCTATGAAACTTACAAGTAAAGAACTGGAAATCATGTCTGTGTTGTGGAACAGCAAAATTTCATTGACGGCCAGCGAAATCGTTGAGGCGTCAGTAGGCAGAACGTGGAAAGAAGGCTCAATATACATTTTCTTGGGTATGCTCGAGAAAAAGGGTGCGATTGCCCCTTCTGTAATGAGACCCTCGACGACGAAGAGCGCGAGAACTTACAAACCCACGTTGACCTATGAGCAATACACTGTTTCTTACATCAGACATACGGGAATAACCGTTGATGTTCATAAACTTATTGAACATCTCCTTGAATCAGAGGCGGCTCCTGAGAAAGGGTAACGAATATGGGTGTCGTCTTTCACCATGTTTTCTCCCTGTATTCGTTTGTGATGGGTGCGGTATGGTTTACGGTCTTTATCATGTTGGGACTGTTGATGCGAAGGTCGAAGCATTTCGTTAAATTCTCGGTTATTCCGTTACTGCTTCTGCTTATACTCAGCGTGTTGCGAATGTTTGCAGCCGTAACCGTCCCCGGTACGGTGGTTATTCGTTCGGAAGTTTTGTACCCGCTGATTTTAAGCGTGTTGCGGTATGAAATTGTGTTGCTGTTCGAGTTTTCCGTTACGCCTCTCAGTTTACTGATTGGCTGTTGGTTTGCGGTAGCGGCGTATCTTTTCGTGAGATATTTTTACGGATATATCTGCAAACTCCTGCCGATATTGAACCTGTTCGGAAGTCACGAGCGGGACGAATACGCGGAATCGCTGTTAGCGGATATAATCGGCTCGGACAAGCATTTTCGCGTATTTCGGCACGGCGGTTTCAAAACAGCAGCGGCTACGGCATTTAAGCCGTATATAATTTTGCCGACGGATGCTGATTTTTCGCCCGATGAGTTGCGAGCGGTTTTGCTGCACGAGTGGAAACACATACAAGACAAAGATTATTTGACCGATATAGTGGTTGAAGTAATTTGTTGCGTGTTTTGGTGGAATCCCCTTGTGTACGTATTAAGAGATAATTTCCGCTTCGCCACAGAGTTAAAGAGTGACGAATTTGCCGTATCAAACAAGACGGACTTCGTTCATTATTTAAGGGGACTGAATTTCTTGGACGCCACGAAAAAAGCCGACGAATCGGTTATTAAGGCGTTCACAGGCATCGGTAGCGACCGCGAAGGATTAGCCGACAGGCTTCAAATATTAGGCCTGCGCTTTAAATCGAAGGCGTCGCGACGCAAACGAATGTGGATTAACTTGTTTTACTCAGCTACGATTGTTGTACTGTTTTTAGGCTCTTATATGTTTTTGGTTGTTCCTGCTGTTTGGGAATCTCCCGATGTTCCTGTTTCTGCGGAGTACCTTGCGGAATATCAAGAAGGCGGCGGGGTTCTCAGGGTAGATGAACACTTCCTTATTGATAATGAAGACGGCACGTTTTCGCTTTATATTGATGGGGTTTTTATAATGTATGTGGATTATGACAGCGAGCTTGTGAATTGGACGCCTATTCGACCGAGAGAAGACAGGTCTTCCGATTGAAGCGAGGCGAGGGAGGTGAAACTGTGAAGAGGAAAGCAGCAGCATTTTTACTTATCTGTGTAATGGCTTTATCGTTTGCTTCTCCCGCAGTAGCGGCAACTGTACCTACTGTTGCGGCAGAGCCGATAAATGCAGCTACAGAACAAGAAATCACCCCGTTCTTTGAGGAGACCCGAAATTATTTCAGAATTTATGGCGGTGTTCTTCAATTTCGCGTTTGGGGTATAACAAGCGCAAGGTGGCTTACACCTTGGACGAACGTATAACCTGCTGAGTCTTACATTGCCCATGTAAGGGAGTAACATAAACAAAAAACCAACTGCGGATGCACCTCCAATAAGTTGGTTTTTTTTGTTGCAGCGGTTTGTGTTAGTTTTTTAATTGCGCTTGAAGTTTCATTATCAGTTCCGCTTGCGCAGCGGCTTGTTCAGCGAGTTCAGCAAGTTCAGCATCTTTTTCCGCAACTATTCCTGCAACCACGCCCTGCCAATGCTCGTTTAACTTTCGCTCCGCATTGTAAATCGCCTGTGCTTCGTCATGCCGCGCTTTAGAGCGCACTCGTTCCATTTCTGAGTCGTATTTCACCGGTCGTCACCTTCCAACGATGCTATCAAGTCTTCCGCATTATCGAAAACAGGCTGCGCCCCCACTCTTTATGCGTCCTTTCGCACAATTCCCTTTGCCTTCTCGGCAATCATTTGCGCCTTTACGCAAAGCTCTGCCGCTTTAAATGTATGTTCCTGCGTCATGGCGTTGTCGGTGCGATTCAGGCAGTCCAAAATCAACTCCCCGAAGAAGGGATGCCCCACGTTGCCCTCGCAGTCGATGTACTCCTCGGTGTGCTTGTTTGCCAGGTATAAATGTCCGCCGCGCTTCGAGCGGGCGATGTCGGCATACTTGCGAAGCTCGATATACCCGTCCGTTCCGAGAATAAACATGCGTCCGTCGCCCCACGTGCAAAGCCCGTCGGGGGTGAACCAGTCTACGCGAAAATACCCGGTTGTGCCGTTGTCGCCGCGAAGAGTGCAGTCGCCAAAGTCATCAAGCCCGGGATATTTCGGGTTATTATAATTCTCTATTTGCGCGGCAACAATTTCCGCATCTTTCGAGCCGGTGTAATATAAAAACTGCTCAATTTGATGCGAGCCGATGTCGCATAAAATGCCGCCGTATTTCTCGCGCTCAAAAAACCACGCGGGGCGATAATGAAAGCCCGCACGATGCGGCCCCATGCCGAGCGTTTGCACAACGCGCCCGATTGCACCTTCTTCAATCAACTGCCCGGCGTAAACCGCCGCCTCAACGTGCAACCTCTCGGAATAATACACGGCAAAAATTTTGCCGGTTTTTTTCACGGCGGCCTTTGCGTCGGCAAGCTGCTCAAGAGTTGTGAGCGGAGCTTTGTCGGTAAAGTAGTCCTTGTCCGCCGCCATAACGCGAAGCCCCAACGGGCAACGCTCGCTGGCGATATTCGCGCTTGTTACAAGCCGAACCTCGGCATCCTGCAACACCTCTTCTTCCGAGCGCGCTGCTTTCGCCCCGGGGTATTGCGCCAAATAACGCTCAACTTTTGCGGGGTCGGGGTCGTAAATCCATTTCAGCGTTGCGCCGGCCTCGATTAAGCCGTTGCACTGCCCGCCGATGTGTCCGTGGTCAAGCCCTACCGCCGCGAAAACAAATTCGCCGGGCTTAACCACGGGATTCGGCTTGCCCTTGGGGGCATAGTTCATTCCGCTTTCTGCCATAAAATCACCTCATAATGATATGAAATGATTATAAATTAACCGTAATGCTAACGCAAATTGCGCGAGTGCTTGTAAATGATTCATCTTTACGGGAGATTTATTTATGCATATAATGGACCACAGAAAGGATGCGATGATAATGGCACAAGTATTAGTAAATTTCAGAATGGACGAGGACTTGAAAAAGTCAATGGAACAAACATGTCACTCATTGGGATTGAATATGACTACCGCGTTTACAATCTTTGCAAAAAAGATGAGCCGCGAACAACGCATACCTTTTGAGGTGTCTGTTGACCCGTTCTACAGCGAACGTAACATGACGGCGATTGATGAAGCCGCTCGACAAATTGAGCGCGGGCAAACAGTAGTGAAAACAATGGCCGAATTAGAGGCTATGGAGAATGGGTAAGCTGACTTTTGCCGAACAGGGGCCATTATGATGATTGACGTTTTTAAGGAACACGCCCCGGAACAGAAATTTTGAAAACAGAAAAACAGAGTAAACCCTTTGCAAAAAAAGTTTACTCTGTTTTGTAGGACAGTTCAATCGTCAGAATGGCTTATGACGGCGTAACCCTTAACGCATCCATAATTTGAACGATATGGCTGAATGCGGATATAGTGTCGGAAGTGGGGCTGGTGCGGGCAGCAGTGCGACCGATATGGATTCCTGCGGGCGCACGGGTGGCTGTACAAAGTATTATTCCGCCACTATCACCGGATGCGCTCAGATACCAAGCCAAAATGGTCGGAACCGGTCCGACAGAACCGTTAAAAATATGATGCAAATAATCTATTCGACCGGATGAAGTTACCGGTGAACCGGTACCGCCTTGGCTGAACCGTGTTACAGTTTGACCTTCAGCAGGATTTCGCATTATACCGCTTGCGACGTTGAACGATGTATCTGCTACATTTGTGTTGACTATCGAATTAGGTGGCATTACCGCAACAAAAGCAGAATCTGTAGCAGCACTCACCTCACGAACAGGCCCGATTCTTCTGCTGCCCGTAATTTGACCAAAATAGAAATTATCACCTATCCGCAAGTGAGGAACAGGGGTCGGCAGGCTAAGATTCCCGTGCATGGTTGTAACGAATCCCATTTCTCCGGTTCTTGCCATTGTTGCCCGAAAGCCCATGGACTGCCTGGCATTGGGTGAGCGCAAAACAGCATTGCCCGGTCGCACGGTTATATGATTAAGGGGTTGTATATAATCTTGTTCAAAGACGTAAGCCGAAATCGGTTCGTAGCAAAGATTAGGGTCATAAGCAAGCACCTCAATGAAAACTATTGCCGAGTGCGACACAACTGCCGATTCAAATAATTGCACATTCTCGATACCGGCATCTCGCAGGTAAACGCTAACTAAATTTTGGGTAGTGTTTACTCCCGCGGAGCAAATATTTGCAACGACAGGACACTCCTCATCTTGCCAATTTTCTAACAAGAAATTAAAAATGGCTTGATGAACATCCAACAACTCTGTATGCGAATATTCAACAAACCTGACGGCAACATTTGCGGTACGCCCGAGTGCAAGCATATCTTCCGCTCCCGTGGATTCGCCCACGACCAACATAACCAAATGCCCGTCTTCGTCTACATATATTCCGCCAAATGATTCGGGATACATAATTTCCCCGGCTCTGCTCACGGGAAATGATTCCCGAATAAGGTCTGCGGCCGCCATTGCTGTCATTTGATTGTTAATGAAGTCCTCCCCGAGAACTTCAAGGGCATGTGCATTAAATTCCGCTTGAAATTCAGGACAGGCAAGCAAATCATCCACAAAGAGAATTTCTTCGAAATCCGCTTCCGGTTCGACATAACTACTTGCGAGATGTTCATGCTGCTCGACAGCTCCGCTAACCGAAATCAATGCCGCTACCCCAATTGTCATAACGAGTGCCAAAATTAAACAAACCAATTTCTTTGTACGCATAATCGTACCTCCTGTTAAATTATATTTTGATTGTCACGTGCGTTTCATCATTTTTTCTTCGTCGGGCATCCCCCCTCCTGTTGTTTATTTTTGCTTTGCACGAACACAAAAAGACCGCTCTCAATTAAAGCAAAGAACGACCTTTATTATGTATCTGCTGCACTTTTGGGGTCGGCAAAGCCGCAAGTGGCAACGCTACCGCTTGCTTGCTTGCTTGCTTGCCGAGCATCGCATGACGTAACGCATTTGTCAAGCCCCTTTGTGCAGCCATTTTTTCGAACAAAGCACTTAGCGTAATATACCACTTCATTTTACAGTTTAACATCCACAATTTGTATATTTTTGCCGCCTCGCCGCCTTCACGGTTCTCACGGTCGTTCGCTGTAAAATAAAATTTAAAGCGAGCAAAAACATGCCGTAAAGGGAAAATTCCCCTTGCGGAACGCCTTTGCTCGCTTCGCGATATGTGGTTTGCTTGATTCGTTTTTCTAAGTAACCGAAGCCCCGGGAAACTTCGGCGGGTTGCCGCAACGGGCGAAAGGTGTGCACACGGGTGACAACGTTCGGGTCGGCCGAGTCCGAACGTGTCGCCCCCTTTCAAGCGATGCGGCGGGCGGTGCGGGTGGTACGGTGAAGCATGGTATTGCGGTGTTACAAGGTGCAACCTTTTTTACAGCGGCTTCGGCACGGCTCGGTGCGGTCAGTTTCGGGGCGAACCCCTTCCTGAGATGGCAAACACGTCCTTTGGCATGGAAGCGACTGTGTGATTTCTCGGTTGCAGGGCAAGTATATCCCAAGCGTCATACCATGATATCCGGAACGGTTCTGAGAAAAATTCCAGGAAAATTTCCTGGAATTTTTCCCGGTTATGCAATCTGATGACATCAAAAAAATCGCGCTTACGCGCGATTTTTTAGTTTTTGCCCCGCTTTTTTAAAAAGCGGGTGGGGTTCGGGGCAACGCCCCGAGAACTGATTATCGTACTCCTACACGCCTCGCTTCAATATAAGCAGTTTTTGTCCGCCGGCTAACTTGCCCGAGCTGTCGATTTCGTTTACGGCCAAAAGCTCGTCGATGGGTGTGTTGAACCGCTTGGCAATTTTCCACAAGTTGTCGTCGTTTTGCACGATGTAAACGGTCATGGAGGCTTGATTTGCCAAAGCGGAGGGGTCAATTTCGTTAAATTCGATGTCGCGGATAATTCGTGTTTCTTCCTGCTCAACAACTCGCGTGCCGAAGGTCAAAAGAAAACGCGCCTCGGTTTCGCGGGGAGAAAGCATACTGAATGTAATGTGGTCGATTGACACATTGACGTCAACGGACATATCGGGAGTCGCGCCTTTCGCCTCAATCACCTGCCGATACGGAATCACCGTGCGGAACGACGCAAGAGGCGTCACGTCAGATTCTGCCACGTAAAGAATGTCGGTGTTAATTGCGCCTTCAACAACGATTTTGTCGTCGATAATTTTAATGTCGTCGATGTGCGCGTGGCCTTTAACGCGGAAAACCTGCAAAATATCGGGCGTACCTGTTGCGAGGGTTACAACCTCCTTGACCGGCGTTTGATTGCGATTCATGCACACAAGCCGCGGATAACGCACAACGGTTTTTGAAAGCGTGAGGTTCGTGTTGATAATGTAGGCGTCCTCCAAAACGGGAAACGTTTCCGTCGAGTACACTTTCATTTCCGCGCCCACAGTAATTTCCGCTTCGAGAACGCGGTCTTCGCCGTCATCGTCGGGACGAACGGCAACTCTGCATTCCAAAATTTGAAGCGACACGTCCGCGACCATATCGTCGCGTGCGCCGGGTACGTCAACCGGTCCGTTAAACGGCAGCTCGCTTTCAACGAACTCGATTAACGACGCCTCGCCGGCATACAGCGTTGTGAGCGCGATTGCGCCGGAAATATTAACACGTCCGTTTGCAATGCGCGCATCCTGATTTGTAATTCCGGCAGTAACCTGCAAAATTTCGCGTACATTCGGCTTCGACCCGGGCAGAACAAGTTGCTCGTTTACAACAAATTTATCTGTGCGGGTGTCAACGGTGCGGTTCAGGTTCATGTCGGTTTTGAGAAGCTGATTGTCGGGAACATCGCTGATATGTACAACCATTTCGTGAGCGTCGCTGCGTTCCGCCGAAATTGTAACATTAACCGTTGCGCGATAACTGACCTTGCGGTCGTTTACAACACGATAATCAATGTTTGCGATGTTTGCCTTTGCGCGAACCCACATGCCCGGTGCAACGCCGTCGATATTTATGAAATCGTCTACGGGGCGTCCCTGCGAAATCGCATGTACGGTTTTGTCCTCGTTTTTTGCCACGTAAAGCACGGAAAGACTAAGCCTTCCCACAAAGTTTACGCGGTCTGTACCCGGCTCGGTGCGGTCGATAACCACCTGTTCCTCTGTTTGTAAAAGCAGTGCCATGTCGGGCTTAACGTCGGGTACAATCAAGTCACCCTCAAGCATAATTTGCATCGTTTCGCTTCCGACGGATTGGTCTAAAAAGACCTGTTCTCTCACGAGAGTCATAATAAAAAAAGCCTCCTTCACGCATCTTCGTTTTACGAAAATATATGAAGGAGGACTTAATATTATGCCTATGACTTCTTGCATTGCTGTAAATTTTCGTTTCGGGGAATCGCGTCAAAACGCCTCGCTCAATGCAGAAAACTACCGGTCGCTCAGCAAGCCGCGAAACCCCTCACCGAAAATCTTGAAGAAGAAGTCCTTATTTATTCGCACAAAGTAATTTCAACCGCATTTGTTAAAACATCCGTGTAGCTGAAGGACAGTTTTCGAGAGGGACCGGGGCCGTCGTTTAACTGTACGGTGAAGATACTGGGGTAAACATTTGAAATTACCCCCTTGCTTATCACCGATTTATGGCGACCCTTATTAGTTTCAAGCCTTACCTTACTTCCGATATTTCGCTGAATATCGTTTCTTACGTGAAAAACATCTGTTCTGTCAAACAAATCAATCACCTCTCTGAAATTATTTTTACGCGCTCCCTTCAGACTACCTCCTCATCATAATTTTTTACAATTATATAATAAAATTGCTGTGAAGTCAAATTCAGGATGAAGGATGTTTTTTAAGACCTCGGGGCTCTGCCCCGAACCCCGGAAACTTTTGAAAAAGTTTCATCAAAACTTTATTTGAAAACGCGCTTTCGCGCGTTTTCGAAATCAATCGGTAGCTGCGCGGTTGCCGATTGATTTTGAACGTTGTTGGCGTTTGCACGAACCGGCAGAGAGTTTGCCCCTCCGCGAGAAACCCAAAATCGCGCGAGAGCGCGATTTTAATTAAAGTTTTTGTCGAACTTTTTTCAAAAAGTTCGTGGGGCGTGGGGCGAAGCCCCACAACGCGGTGTATAATAAGGAAAAAATTTCGCGGAGGACTTACATGAAAAAAATTTTATCTGTTTTCGGGACGCGCCCGGAGGCTGCAAAAATGGTTCCGCTTCTGCTTGAAATGCGTAAAGCGGATGTTGAATCGCTTGTTTGCGTTACGGCACAGCATCGCGAGTTGTTGGACGATGTTCTGCGACCGTTTGACATCACGCCGAATTTTGACCTGAACATTATGACTGCGGGGCAAACGCTGACAGAAATTACGGCGCGGGTTCTGCACGGGCTTGCTCCGGTTTTGCGGGAGACGCGGCCGGACGTCCTGCTGGTTCACGGCGACACCACGACGACATTTGCGGCGTCTTTAGCGGCGTTTTACGCGCAGGTTGACGTAGGCCACGTTGAGGCGGGATTGCGCTCATTTGATAAGTATCGCCCGTATCCCGAGGAAATTAACCGCAAGCTGACAACGGCGGTTGCGGATTTTCATTTTGCGCCCACGGAACTCGCGCGGAAAAATCTTTTAAACGAGAATGTTCCGGCGGAAAAAATTTTTGTTACCGGAAACACCGCGATTGACATGATTAAGCACACGGTTCGCGCGGATTATGCGTTTATGAATCCCGCGCTTCGTGGTGCGGATTTTTCGAAACGGATTATTTTGATGACTGCTCACAGGCGCGAAAATTGGGGCGAACCGATGGAAAAAATTTGCATGGCGGTAAAGCGCGTCGCCGAAACTTTCGACGACGTTCAGGTTATTTGGGCGGTTCATCCCGGCAAGGCCGCCCACGACCCGCCGCACAAAATTTTGGCCGACGTGCCGAAAATCTTGCTTACCGAACCGCTGCATATTTTTGACATGCACAATTTAATGAGTCGTGCGTTTTTAATTTTGACCGATTCCGGCGGATTGCAGGAGGAAGCTCCGTCGTTTAATCTGCCGGTGGTTGTGCTGCGCGAAGTCACGGAACGCCCCGAGGGGCTTGCGGCCGGCATGCTTGTTCTTGCCGGAACGGACTCAATTTTTGATGAAACCGCACGACTTTTGACTGACGATGCCGCTTATAAAAAAATGGCCGCCGCTGAAAATCCTTTCGGCGACGGCAAGGCAAGCGAGCGAATCGTTGAGGTTTTGCAAAAATCGCAGGCTTCCCTCCATCACCCCGGAACTTTTTGAAAAAATTTCACTCGAACTGAAAAAATCGCGCGTATGCGCGATTTTTTTGAGTTTTTGCCCCGCTTTTTGAAAAAAGCGGGTGGGGCTTGGGGGCAAGCCCCCAAAAAACTTACAAATATCGGGTAGCAAAAATTGCGAAAAAAAATGCGAGCATGATTAGCATTGCGAAAACGTCGCTGCGTTTGATTCGCGACGATTTCATTTTTGTGCGCCCGATGTCGCCGCGATAACAGCGGGCTTCCATCGCGGTGGCGAGTTCGTCTGCGCGCTTGAACGCGGACACGAACAGCGGCACGAGGAGCGGCACAAGTGATTTCGCACGGGAAATCAGTCCGCCATTGTCAAATTGCGCGCCCCGGGCTTTTTGCGCCTTTGTTATTTTTTCCATTTCGTCGGCAAGCGTCGGGATGAATCGCAGGGCAATTGTCATCATCATCGCGATGTCGTGGGACGGCACGCCGACGTATTTCAGCGGTCGCAGCAGGGCTTCGATGCCGTCGGTGAGGCGAATCGGCGACGTTGTGAGCGTCAAAATCGACGACCCGAGAATCAGCAGAACAAGCCGGCAAATCATTTGCACGGCAAAAACCACGCCTTCCAAGGTTATGCTGATGAACCCGAACGCGAACAGCACATGTTCGCCGCGGGTAAAAAATAAATTTATCAGCGACGCGAAAATCAGAATGAAAATGATTGCGCGAAGTCCGCGAAAAATCAATGCCGGCGGCACACGCGAAATCGCTGTTACAAGCGCGATAAACACGGCGGCGACGATATATCCCGCAAAATGGTTGACGAAAAGCAACACGGTTATATAAAAAATTGTGCCGAGAATTTTTACGCGCGGGTCGAGGCGATGAACGGGGGAGTTGATGGGGTAAAATTGCCCGATTGTTATTTTGCTCACAAGCCTTCCCCCTTTGTTGCCGAGGACGAGTGTGAGTTTCCGCATGTTTCCCCGGATTCGGCGGCACGCTTCGCGATATAATCCGCCGCCGCGTCAACGGTAAAAATGCCGGCGGGCAAGCCCAAGTCAGAAATTTGCGGAACATCCAAGCCTATTTCCGTGAGAAAATCGCCGCGCGTAAAAATTTCGGAGGGTGTGCCGTCGGCGACGATTTCCCCCTCGTTCATTACGATAATTCGCTCGGCGAGTGCCGCCGCGTCGTCCATGCTGTGCGAAACGATAACCACCGTGATGCCCGATTCTTCGTGCATTTTTTTTATTTGGGCGAAGATTTCTCTTCGCCCGCGAGGGTCGAGGCCGGCGGCAGGTTCGTCCAAAACCAAAACATCCGGAGTCATCGCCAAAACTCCGGCAATTGCGGCGCGTCGTTTTTCCCCGCCGGAAAGCTCAAAAGGTGATTTCTCGTAAAATTCCGGCCCGAGCCCGACGGATTCAAGTGCGGCGACGGTTCGACTATCGACGTCCGAAAGCCCCATGCGCGTCGGCCCGAAGGCAACATCTTTGTACACCGTCACCTCGAAAAGTTGATGCTCGGGATACTGAAACACCAATCCGACATGCGCGTACGCCTGATTCGTCGGATTCGCTTCGGAAGGCGGCATTTTCTTGCGACGCTTGCGCTTTTTCGAAGCGGCAGCAGACAATAACGGCTCTCCGCGCGTTAAAATTTCGCCCGAAGTCGGGCGAAGCAGCGCGTTAAAATGCTGAATCAGCGTACTTTTGCCCGAGCCGGTATGCCCGATAATCGCGACAATTTCGCCTTCGTTTATCGCAAGATTTATGTCGCGCAACGCCGATTTTTCGAAAACCGAGCCGGGGCTGTAGGTGTGGGACACGCCCTTCAGCTCAAGAACAGGGGCTTGCCCGCCGGGAGTTTGCTTTTCGGGGGCGTTCTCTTGCGGCGGTCGCCCGCTGAGTCCTTCTTCGCAATGACTCTCCTCCCCCGCTTGCGCAAGCTCGGAAGAAATCGGAGAAATTTCCGACGAATGCACCCCGAATTCCGACGAAACGCGCAAAATTCGAGAAAACTCCGACATGAATTCCGCGATTGTAAGCACGTCGCCGCGTACATCAAGCCCGCGTTTTTTCAGTTCAAACGCGAGTTCCGTAATTTGCGGCACGCCTAAGCCAAGCGCATTCATCTCGTCCACGCGGGAAAAAATTTTGCGCGGCGCATCATCCATCACAATTTGCCCCGCATCCATCACGATTACGCGGTCTGCGCGAGCGGCTTCCTCCATAAAATGCGTGATTAAAATCACGGTGATGCCCGATTCGCGGCTGAGGCGCGTTATTGTTTCCATAACTTCGCGGCGACCGGAGGGGTCGAGCATGGCGGATGGTTCGTCCAGAACAATACACGCCGGGCGCATGGCCAAAACGCCCGCGATTGCCACGCGCTGTTTTTGCCCGCCGGAAAGATTATGCGGCGGAAAATCGGCATATGCGGTCATTTTCACGGCGGCGAGAGCCTCGTCCACGCGGCGACGGATTTCATCCGGCGGAACGCCCAAATTTTCCGGCCCGAATGCAATGTCTTCCTCGACAATTGTGGCAATAATTTGGTTGTCGGGATTTTGAAAAACCATGCCTGCGGTTTGGCGAATCTCCCATGTATTCGCGCTGTCGCGGGTATCAAGCCCGCGAACCCGAAATGTCCCGCCTGTTGGCGCGAGCAGCGCGTTAAAATGCCGCGCAAGAGTCGATTTCCCCGACCCGTTATGCCCCAAAATCGCCACAAATTCGCCCTCATTGATGCGCAAGTTAATGTCACGCAACGCCTTGGCCGGACGCTCGCCTTCGCCGAACGCCGCGTATTCAAAATTCAAGTTTTCGCTTTTTATCATGCTGTAATACTAGCACAGATGTGGTAGAATTGAAAATGCAGGTTGGAAAACATCGTGAAAATCAATGATTTCGGTGCGGTTGGTGCGAATTTCGGGGCGAAAATCGAAAAAATTGCAGTGAAGGTTGATGCGTTCGCGAGTTTGGCGCACAAGCCTTTCTCAATATCGGAAATTGCAAAAACGAAAGACGTCTTGCGATTTCACAGTTTTCGATATTGAGATTTTGCAAAAAATGTGACTTGATTTTGCATCAAAACAGTCGCCGCAAGAGGACTTTGCCTCGCAAAGCGGCATGAGATTAGGAGTGAAAACGCTTGGAGTGGGTCAAGGTTGAAATCCACACAACGCCTTTCGGCGCGGAAGTGGCGATGGCGATTTTATTTGAATGCGGCGTTTCCGGCGTGGAAATAATAAATCCGCGCGAACGGGTGCGTCATCTACACGAAGCAGCGGATTCGTGGGATTATGCGGAGGCGGAGCTGCTTGAATCCGCCGACAACGACGATGTTTGCGTCGTTTTTTATGCCGAAAAAAACGTTGAGGGCGATGCGCTTCCGAAAAAAGTGCGCTCGGAGTTAGCCCGTGCGGAAGAAATTTGCGGCGCGGGCGCGTTCCGTGTACGCGAAGAAAGTGCGCACGAATCCTCGTGGGCGGATGAATGGAAGAAGCATTTCAAGCCGCTGCGAGCGGGGCGGGTTTTAATTGTGCCGGAATGGGAGGACGCGCAACCCGCGCAGCCGGCGGACGTAATTTTCAAAATTGACCCGGGGTCGGCGTTCGGCACGGGACAACATCAAAGCACGCGGCTGTGCGTGCTTGCGTTGCAAGAATATTTGCGCGCGGGCGACGCGATGCTCGACATCGGATGCGGCAGCGGAATTTTATCGGTTATCGGCTTGCTTTTGGGCGCAAAATCCGTTTTCGCCTGCGACATCGACCCCGCCGGAGCAATCGCCGCAACAAAAAAGAACGCCTCGCTCAACAATATCGACGCCTCACGCCTCGAAGTTATGGCGGGTGACGCGCTTTCCGACGACGCGCTGCGCCGGCTCATAAGCGCGAAAAAATACGAAATCGTTACAGCAAACATCGTCGCCGACGTTGTAATCGGGCTTGTGCCGCTTTTGCGCGAAGTGACCGCGGGCGTATTTATCGCGTCCGGAATTATCGACGAGCGCGAAAACGACGTTCTCGCGGCATTTGCGGCAGGCGGGCTTGACGTTTTGCAAACAGAACAATTGGAAGGTTGGTGCTGCATTGTCGGGAAAGTCAAGTAAGGAGATTTATTTTGATAACGCCGCGACGACCGCACCGCTTTTTTTTGACTGCGCGGACGGAAAAAGTCCCCTCCCCTACCCCGCCAATCCGTCATCACCGCACGGGTTGGGCATTCGAGCCGAGCGAAAACTTGCCGACGCAAGAAAAGATTTCGCGGAAATCTTGGGCTGTCGCCCCGGCGAAATTATTTTTACATCCGGCGGAACGGAGTCAAACAATTTGGCGATTCTCGGCTTCGCCCTTGCAAACAAGCGGCGCGGCGTGACCCTTTTTTGCGAACCGCAGGCACATCCGTCGGTGATTGAGCCGATTAAATTTGCGGCGGAACTGGGGCTTGCGGAAATCGGCGACCGGCGCGACCTCGAAGGTCCGTCGCGCGGATTGCGGCTTGTATGCCTGTCCCATGTTTCCCACGAAACCGGCGACATTTGCAACCTCGCGGAAACAGCGGCACGGCTTAAGCGCGAAAACCCGGAAACCGTCGTATTCGCAGACGGCGCGCAAGGATTTTGCAAGGAATTCGGTCACACAGGCGTTGATATGTACTCGTTCAGCGGGCACAAAATTCACGGCGCGGCAGGCTTCGGCGGGCTGTACAGCGGGGTTCGGCTTGTGCCTTTTTCGCGCGGCGGCGGACAGGAAAACGGGCTTCGTTCCGGCACGGAAAATTTGCACGGCGCGATTCAGACGGCTTGTGCGGCAAAACATCTCGCCGCCAACCTCGAAGAAAACCACGCCCGCGTCGCCGCAATAAAGGCCGCACTCCGCGAGATTGCGTACGCCCTTCCCGATGTGACCGAAAACGCCTTATCAGACGTCGTTTCGCCGTACATTTTGAACCTCAGTTTCGCGGGCATAAAAGGCGAAACCCTCGTACATGTGCTGTCCGAAAACGGCATTTTTGCCTCAATGGGCGCGGCGTGTCGCAGCAGAAAAAAGCAAAAATCCGCCCTCGAAGCAATGGGCTTTTCGAAAGAACGCGCCGAATCCGCCGTACGATTCAGCTTTTCGCACCTGAATACGCTTGAAGAAGCGGAAATCGCCAAGCGCGTTGTTATTGAAAAAGTATCGGAATTGCGGAGAATTTTAAAAAGACCTGTTTCGTAACCCGAACAGCCGGCTTGCGAAAAACAAATAACCCGGAATTTATCGACATCAAGGGTAATCTTCAGTATAATCTTCAACTCACAAATGCTCCAAATCACATTCAGAAAAGAGGCGACTCCGGAATGACAAAAAAGTATTTAGCAGTCTTCATTTTTGCACTTGCATTTGCAATGTTGCCGTTTATTGCATCTGCGCACAGTGAAACGGTGTATCGAATCTCTTCCGACGGCGAACCGTATACCGTGGAAACTCACCAAATTACTGTTGCCGAAGCATTGCGTCAAGGTCGAAGCGGAGAGGGTGTGGCAGTTGACCCCCGAGTTTTAGCGCGAATCATGGATTTTTTGGATGAGTACGGAGAGCATTACGGCTTATGCATTGACACTAAGGAAATTTTCGTCATACGCCTTTCATGGTATTCAAGTGAGGTCGACGATAATTTTCAGGACAATGGATATATTCCGATTCGTCCCGCAATAACTGCGCATGATATAGATACAGAAGCACGGGGTCGCAGGGCATCCGTTATGCAGCTGATGTCATTAACGAGAGTTCGACATGGGCTAATGTCAACTTTTGGACGCAAGTGTTCGACTACGATTTCCGTCAATTGCAACCGGCAGACTTTAGGTTCAACTACGACATGCCCGGTTTTCAACATCGTGTCCAAACCAATCATCTCGGGTTTCGTGAAAGATGGGGCAGAGCGCATATAGCGACTATAACCATTTTTGACGGACAGCGGACGCGGGATTTCTTTGTCGGAAGGCTCTTTACGTAATCACTTGCGAAAAGTCTGAGCTTAGCCACTTCCAAAACATCAGAGCATTTGTGTGAAGGACAGCAAAAACTAAAAGCACTGCCTTTTTTCAGGCAGTGCTTTTTTATTGAAATCAGGGCGTGTTCCCACAGCCTGCAAACTTCGGCAGAGAACGATGCCGAAGCCCCCTTCCCCGACTCGTTTTCGAAGAACGCAAAATCAAATTGCTGTAATGGCGAAATTTCGACGCTTGTGTTATCGTTCTTATACGAAGTCCCGCGCACCTGTCCGGGATGATTCGCAGAGCACACAACAAAGGAGCAAAATCAAATGCACACAAAAAAAGTCCTTTTAGTAAAATACGGCGAGCTGTCGCTTCGCAAGGGCAACCGCAAACTCTTTGAACACGCGCTTCTGGACACGATTCGCGCGAATTTAAAGCCGCTCAACAACGAACATCTGCGCGTTTCGCGCGAGCAGGGCCGCTTTTTAATCGAAGACACCTCCGGCGACCTTGACACCGCCTCCGTTCTCCCGCTTATTCGCAGAATTTTCGGCATAGCGGGCTTTTGCCACGCCGTAAAAACGACGATGCGCAATATCGACGACCTGTGCGAAGTCGCCAACGATTTTTTCGCCGCGCAAATCGCCGAAGCTCAATCCGGCTTCGAGGGAACGCGCGGCTACCTCCATGTTCCCCCGGAGAAAAGGGGCGTCGCCCCCGGTTTCGAGGGAACGCGCGACCACCTCCATGTTCCCCCGGAGAATGACCTCGCTCTCCCGGCTTCGAGGGAATGCTCGGCAACTCACACGTGTCCCCGGCAAAAAGGGGCGTCGCCCCCGGAGAAAAGGGGCTTCGCCCCCCTCGCCTCCTTTAAGGTCGAAACCAAGCGCAGCGATAAAAATTACCCCCTCACTTCAACGGAAGTTTCCGCCGAAATCGGTGCGAAAATTTTAACTTCCGCCGAAAAAGCCGGCACGAATTTGAAAGTCGATGTGCATACACCGGATATTACACTTTGGGTGGAAATTCGCAATGACGTCTACTTTTATATAACCGGCGAGCGCGGCGAAGGCGGCCTTCCGTACGGCTTGTCCGGAAAAGGCGTGTTGCTGCTTTCCGGCGGGTTCGACAGCCCGGTTGCGGGATATTTGGCGGCACGGCGCGGCGTGGAAATCGTTGCGGTGTACTTCCACTCGCCGCCGTTTGTGTCCGAACGCGCCGCCGATAAAGTCAAGGATATCGCAAGCCAACTCGCAAAATACACGAGTCGTGTAAAGCTGTGCGTTCTGCCGTTCACGGAAACGCAGGTCTTTTTAAAGGAAAATACCCCGCACGAAAAGTTGACGATTTTTTTGAAACGCGCGATGCTCCATATCGCGAGCCGCCTCGCCGACCGCGAACGCGCGCTTTGCCTCATAACCGGCGACGCCGTGGGGCAGGTTGCAAGCCAAACGATTCACAGCCTTGCGGCGGTTGAATCGGCGGCGGCGTTTCCGGTTTTGCGCCCGCTCGCGGCGTCCGACAAGCAGGAAATCATGGACACTGCAAAAAGAATCGGAACGTATGAAATTTCCGCGCGGCCGTATGAAGACTGTTGCACGGTTTTTGTAGCGCGCCACCCCGAAAACAAACCGAATTTTCGTGCAATCGAAAGAATGGAATCAAGAATTTTCGCCGAACTGTCGCCGATAATGGATAATGCTTTGAACAATGCGGAATTTTTTGATATAATCTGAGAAAATCCAAAAGGATGGTTTAAACGTGAAAAAATATCTGCTCTTGGCCGCAGCACTGTTAGTTTTCGCCGGATGCGGCAACACTTATAATGAAGGCGAAATCGAACCCACCGTCGAAATTCCCTCAATGTACGAGGACGACATCTTCGACATAACCGACGCCGTTATTCTCGACGGCACAATTTTCGAGCGCGTATTGGATTCGCCGGTGCAAACGCTGCAACTTTCGCCGCTGACACCGGGCGAAGAGTTGGCGATTTTGCACACGAATCACGGCGATATAACGCTGCGATTTTTCCCCGACGAAGCCCCGCTTGCGGTGGAAAACTTCACAACCCATGCGCGAAACGGATTTTACGACGGCTTAATTTTCCACCGCGTTGACCCGGATTTTATGATTCAGGGCGGATGCCCCCTCGGAACCGGCGGTGCCGGCGAAAGCATTTGGGGCGGCACGTTCGGGCTTGAACGCAGTTTTAATTTGCACCATTTTCGCGGCGCGGTAGGAACAGCGCATCGCGGCCCCGGAACAATCGGCAGCCAGTTTTACATTGTGCAAAACACGAGCCTCGACGCCGGATACGCGCAATTTTTCGAATTTCTGCAAGAGTCGGTGGACGAAATTGCAGGGGAATTTTCCGACGGACGGCATATATATGTAAGAGATGTGCACCCCCCCGAGGCGTTGGCGCATTTTATCAACTACGGCGGTGCGCCGTGGCTCGACTGGCGTTGGAACATGGCCGGTTACGGTCACACAATTTTCGCGCACGTTGTTGACGGAATGGACGCCGTGGATTCAATCGCGCTTACGCCCGCCGAAAGCGAGCGTCCGCTTGAAGATGTAATAATTCTGTCGATTTCATTTGTAATACATGAGGAGTAAAAAAATGTTGTATTTCGATAACGCGGCAACAACGCCGATGCGTCCGTGTGCATTGGAAGCAATGTTGCCGTTTTTATCCGAAAATTTTTACAATCCGTCAAGCGTTTACGGGTCGGCACGAAAAGTACGTGCCGCAATCGACGACGCGCGCGGCGCGGTTGCATCTGCTATCGGCGCGAACCCGGACGAAATTTTTTTCACTTCCGGCGGAACGGAGTCGAACAATCACGCCCTGAAGGGCTTGCCGGCAAAACACATTATCACAACCGCCGCCGAGCATCACGCCGTTTTATATGTGTGCAAACACTTGGAAAAGTTGGGCTGCGAAGTAACCTATCTGCCGACCGACAACGAAGGCACAATCCGCGCAGACGATTTGGCGGCGGCAATTCGCCCGGATACTTCGCTTGTTTCAATTATCTCGGCGAACAACGAAGTCGGCACAATTTCACCGATTGCAAAATTTTCTGAAATTACAAATCAAGCCGGCATCCCACTTCACACCGACGCGGTGCAAATGGTCGGAAACGTTCCGCTCGACGTAAAAAAACTCGGCGTGCAAATGCTTTCGCTTTCCGCACATAAATTCGGCGGGCCGAAAGGCGTCGGCGCATTATATGTGAAAAAAGGTACGCCGCTTTTTCCCTTAATTTTGGGCGGAGCGCAAGAACGAAATCGTCGTGCCGGCACGGAAAACGTCGCCGGAATAATCGGCATGAGCGCGGCACTTTCCGAAGCAATTGCCGAAATACCGACAGAGCTTCCGCGCATAACCGCTCTGCGCGACGAGCTCATAAAAAAAATTCTGCAAATTCCGCACACCTGCCTGAACGGCGCACGAGAAAACCGTTTGCCCGGCAACGTAAATATTTCTTTTCGATTTATAGAGGGCGAATCCCTTCTGCTGCACCTCGACATGCAAAATTGTTGCGCGTCAACCGGCTCGGCGTGTTCGTCCGGCGCGCTTGAACCGTCGCACGTTTTGATGGCACTCGGGCTGAGTCACGAACTCGCAAACGGCGCGCTTCGCTTCTCGCTCGGTGCGCAAAATACTTCCGACGACATCGAAAATTTAATGAACATTCTGACGCCCGCCGTTGAAAAATTGCGCAATTTATCGCCGCTGTATGATGATTTTTTGAAAACCTCAGAGCATAGGAGATAACCATGGAGTACAGTGAAAAAGTAATGGAACATTTTATGAATCCGCGAAATGTCGGGGAGTTGGAGGGCGCGAACGGCGTGGGAACCGTTGGCAACGCGCAGTGCGGCGACATCATGCGCGTATTTTTGAAAATCGAAAACGGGGTTGTTGCGGACGCGAGCTTTAAAACCTTCGGGTGCGGGGCGGCGGTTGCGACGTCCAGCATGGCGACGGAACTTGTTAAAGGAAAAACAATTGCCGAGGTTATGGAAATTACAAACAAAGCCGTAACGGACGCGCTCGACGGGCTTCCGGCGGTTAAAAAGCACTGCTCTGTTTTGGCGGAAGAAGCGGTTCGCTCTGCGCTGTGGGATTATTCGCAAAAAAGCGGCGTCGCAATCGACGGGCTTGAAGAGCCGAAAGAACACGCTCCGCACGCGCACTAAACGCCGGGAACATATTGCGTTCCCTCGAAGCCGAAACGACTTTCTGCGGAACATTAGGCATTTCGACGTTTGTGTGTTACAATCAGCATTATAGTGAACCAAATCAGGAAGCGTCCCGTCGGCTATGCATTGTAAACGGTTCGCTCGTTGTCGTTTTCGGGAAAAACACCCGAAAACAACCGGTCGCTCACCACAATGCGCTTAACGCCGCCGGGACGCAAATCAAATTGATTCACTATGCCATAAAATTTACGCCTTGCGGGAGAGGGTCATGTAAATGCACCAAAAAGGGGATAGAATTGTTTACCCGTTGTACGGGGCGGGCGTAATTGAAGATGTTGAAATAAAAGAAATCGAAGGCGAAGCACAGACTTATTATGTGCTTAATATTCCTGTCGGGAATTTGAAGATTATGATTAGCGCGGCAAAAGCCGAAGCGCAAAAAGTTCGCCCGATTCATTCCGGCGACGAAATTAAGGCGATGCTTGCGCAAGCGGCGGAAATTGCCATGCCCGATAACTGGAATCAACGATACAAAGAAAATATGGAACGCATTAAGTCCGGCGAGCTTTCGCAAGTTGCTGTTGTTTTTTACAATCTGCTTCTGCGCGAACGCGAGCGCGGACTTTCTACTGCCGAAAAAAAGATGATGACGACGGCCAAACAAATCATCCTGTCGGAACTTATTCTCGCGCTTGATATCGAAAAAGAAGACGCCGACGAAATTATGGAAAACATTTTCAATGCTTTTTGACTCGCACGTTCACAGTGCTGCGTCGCCGGATTCCGAACTTCTTCCGGATGATGCAATTGCCGCCGCCGCTTCAAAAGGGCTTGGCATTGCCTTTACGGAACACATAGATTTTTCCGAGCGGAACAATAAAAAAGACCCCGACGCCGCAGATGCAATTCGCGGAATCGGGGATTTTTGTTGCGAAATTTCCGCCTACCCCGGCAATTATCAAAAATTTCGCGGAGCGAATGTTTCAATCGGGCTTGAATTCGGATTAACGCGCGCCTTTGCGCAGGAAAATAAACGCATCGCCCAAGGCGATTATGATTTTATTCTCGGGGCGATTCACAGCGTTGACGGCGTTGAACTTTATCACGCCTGCGCCGGAACGTATGAAAAATTCGGCGCGGACGAGCCGTACGCCCGAGCAATTTTTAGCGGCGACGCCGGGAATGCGACGGCCTGCTTGCGGCGATACTTAATATATGCCCGCGAAATGGTCGAGTGCAGCGATTATTTCGACTCGTTCGCACACATAGATTATATCTCGCGTTATTCGCCGGTTTTGGCCGCGCATTTTTTTTACGAAAATTTTGCGGAAGAATTTGACGCGCTTTTGCGGGCGTTAGCCGACCGCGAACGCGCACTCGAGGTTAATACGAAATTATTAACCGGCGCGGCGGAAGAGTCTAATCGGTTGCTGAAAATTTGCCGGCGTTTTCGCGAACTCGGCGGAAGGCTTGCCACCGTCGGCTCAGACGCGCACAACGCGCAATCCGTCGGACACAGCATTCGGGAAGGTTGCGAAATTGCCGCCGCCGCAGGGCTTGCGGTTGTGCATTTCAAGAAAAGGAAAGCGGTGCGCTGTGGATAAAGAGAGGCGTTCGTTGCCCGAAATTTTGGACCTAAACGTCACGACGAAGCGCAAACCCGCCGGAGGTTTTGTAAAACAAGCGGCGATTCTTGCGGGGGCGTCTGTTTTTGTGCGGCTTTTGGGCTTTTTTTATCGTGTGCCGCTCGCAAATTTAATCGGCAACGAAGGCGACGCATTCTATTCGTCGGCGTATTCGGTGTACGTTCTCGCGCTGAATTTATCGTCGGTGTTTATGATTGCAACAATTTCGCGCCTCGCAAGCGAACGCATCGCGCTGAAACAGTATCGCAACGCGCACCGGCTTTTCACCACCGCCATGATTTTTGCGATGTGCCTCGGCGCGGCGGGGTCATTGATTATGTTTTTCGGCGCGGAAATTATCGCGACCCTCTTCTTCACGCCCGAAACAATTTACGCAATTCGCGCGCTTGCACCGGCAGTTTTCATCGTGTCGATGCTGACCGTTTTGCGCGGATATTTTATGGGCATGAAATCGTCGATGCCGACGGCGGTTTCGCAAGTTGTCGAGCAAATTTTTAAAGTCGCGGTCAGCCTGTGGCTCGCATTTTTATTTTACGACGCCGCAAACTTTCAGGAAGCGTTGCCGCGCTCGGTTGCCGGCGCGGTTGCCGGAACAACCGTTGCCGCCGCCGCCGCCTTGGGCGTTTGCACGTTTATTTACGCGATGATTGCGGGAGCGTTAAAAAAACGCGCCGCCGAAGATGAAACCGCGCCCGTTGAAAAACGAACCGCACAACTCGGCGCGATTATAAAAACCGCCCTGCCGATTGTTGCGGGATTTTCTGTTTTCGCCGTCGCAAATATAATTGACATAAGCATGGCAAACAGCCGAATTGCCGCCTCCGGCGCGTTCGCCCAAGAAGAAATTAACGCCTTCGTCGGGCAATTTACGGTAAGATTTGTGCTTCTCACGACGCTTCCGGTGTCGCTTTCGATGGCACTTTCCGCGGCGGCGATTCCGGACATAACCGCCGCGCACACTGTCGGCGACTGCGCGGCCGTACACGAAAAAACGCGCCTCGCCCTGCGCCTCACGATGTTTTTATCAATTCCCGCCGCCGTCGGACTGGGCGTTTTAGCCGACCCCATCATCCGACTGCTTTTTCCGTTGCATCCGGAGGGGGCGTTTCTTTTGCAGGCCGGCACGGTCAGCATCGTCCTTTTGGGAATCGTGCACGTTTCAACCGGAATTTTGCAAGGCTGCGGGCACGTACGATTGCCCGTGATTGCAGTATTTTCCGGCGTTTTGCTCAAAATTCCAATCAATCATTTTTTGATGGCCGTGCCGGAAATCAATATTCTCGGCGCGGTTATTTCAACGGTTGTGTGCTTTTCCGTTGCCGCCGCAATTATTTTAGTCATGTTGCGCGTAAAAATCGGAATTTTGCCCGACTTTACCGGCACATTTCTCAAGCCTTTTATCGCCGCCGCCGGCATGGGGCTTGTTTGCTACGTAAGCTACAATATTTTCAACATTTTTGCCGGAAACGCGGTGTCAACCGTTATCGCGCTTGCGGCGGGCGTAATTTCATACGTCGTTTTTATGGTCATTATTCGCGGATTCGGACCGCGCGAAATTGCGGCGTTGCCTATTCCGCGCGGCGTTAAGAAGTTTTTTCTCAGATAATGACTTTCGGGGGCTTTGCCCCCGAACCCCCACCCGCTTTTTGAAAAAAGCGGGGCAAAAACAATTAAAATCGCGCGATGCGCGATTTTTTTGGTTCTGTGTTAAAGTTTTTGCCTCGCTTTTTTCAAAAAGCGAGTGGGGCATGACTCCGGCGAAGCCGGCGTCGCGGAGCGACGGGCCGCCCGGCCAGCGTGCGAAGCACGCGAGAGGGTGCGGGGCAAAGCCCCGCGATTTATGGTAAAGTTATATTTCAAAATTATCCGGAGAGAAGGATGCATGATGGCTACTTTTGATGAACTGATTACCCGCGCAAAAAAAGTTCTTGCACCGCGCCAAATTTCCGCGGATGCATGGGCGGGCAGCGTTGCGGCGGCTTTGCTTTCCGAAAACGGCAATGTTTACACAGGCGTTTGCATTGATACATGTGGCGGCATGGGGTTTTGCGCCGAACACGCGGCTGCTGCGGCAATGATAACCGCCGGCGAAAGCAAAATTTTGAAAATTGTTGCCGTCGGCAGCAGCGGCATTTACCCTCCGTGCGGAAGATGCCGGGAATTTATCCGCCAAATAAACGATTCCAATATTGATGCCGATGTAATGGTTGCGCCCGATAAAATCGTCAAGTTATCCGATTTATTGCCTTACCGGTGGGAACGCAGCGCGGATTAACATTTGTATTTTGCCGCATTTTTTGCTAAAGTCATTGCATGGATAACGAGAAAACTCCGTATGAAACAAATCCCGTGGAAAGCCCGTTTGACGCGATTTGTGCGTTCGTTGAAGCATACGATGTTCTGTTGGCATGTTTGGCGGAACACGGCGCGGATGCGGACGAACTTCGCACGGCAATTTTCCGACCGGTTTGTCCGGAAAGCGGCGGCGCGCCAATCGGCATTTACGAGATTGGCGTTATTTTTGACCATTCGGCGGGCAAATACGGCATAAATCGCAAAAAGTTGAACAAGGCACTTCTTACACGCGAGGCGGATGTTCGCGCGTTGTTTTCGCAGGAAGACGGCATCTTGCCGAACCTCTGCGACTTTTTGCTCGAATTTCTCGGGCGCGAAGAAAGCGAGCCTATCGACGCCGCGACTTTGCGCTTTTTAAACGAGTGCCGGCGGCTGTTTGCAATGCTCGCATAGGAGGAAAAAACATGAATATCGCAGTAATTTTTGACATGGACGGCGTTTTGATTGACAGCCAACCGCTGCACTATGAATTGGACATGCGTGTTTTAAAATCGTGCGGTTATCCCGCCGTGTTGGAAACCGTCACGCCGTATACCGGCATCGGCAACCCCGAACGTTGGCCGAAATATCGCCAAAATTTGCAGCTTTCGCAAGAGCCGGCCGAACTTATCGCGATGGCGGAAGAAGCCGCGCGAAATATTTTTACGTCTGCAAATTTGCCGCCGATTGACGGCGTTGCCATTTTAATTAACGGAATCAAGGCGTTGGGGATACCGCTCGGCGTTGCGTCGTCGTCGTCCCGCGAATTGATTTCGCTTGTTTTGCAAAAAATCGGTCTTGCCGACAAATTTGATTTCGTTGTGTCGGGCGAAGATGTTTCGGAAGGCAAGCCTTCGCCGGAAATTTATTTGAAAGCCGCCGAAAAAGCCGGCGTCGCGCCGGAATTTTGCCTCGCAATCGAGGATTCCGCCGCCGGGATTCTTGCCGCAAAAAACGCCGGCATACCCTGCATCGCGTTCAAAAATCCAAGCACCGTCGGGCAGGATTTCACCCACGCAACCCACGTAATCAGCCGCTTCGACGACGCATTTCCGATTATAAAAACCGCATTCTTTCGCGGTGCGGGTGCGCAAAGCGCACTTTAAACGGCAAAACCGCAGGGCTTCGCCCTGCACCCACAAACTTTTTGAAAAAAGTTTGACAAAAACTTCTTTAAAATCGCGCTTTGCGCGATTTTTGATAATTTTTACTCCGCTTTTAAAGGGCGCAGTGAGCGAAGCGAACGTTTCCCGCGCCACCCTTAAAAAGCGGGTGGGGGCTCGGGGGCAAAGCCCCCAAAATCTTATAACATCCGCAAGAAAGGAACTTTCGCATGACTCCCTTTTTACATGTCGCGAAAAACTGGCGCGACTACGCCCTGCTCGACGCGGGCGACGGCGAGAAACTTGAACGTTGGGGCAAAGTTACCGTTATCCGCCCCGACCCGCAGGCGTTTTGGCCGCGCTCGCATAAATGGCAAACGCCCGACATGCATTACCACCGAAGTAAATCCGGCGGCGGCTCGTGGGAAATTTTATCGAAAAACATCCCCGATACATGGACTATCGCCTACGAAAACTTAAAATTTCGCATTCGCCCCACAGGCTTCAAGCATATGGGGCTTTTTCCTGAGCAAGCGGTAAACTGGACATGGATGCGCGATTTGCTGTTAAAAACTCAGGGGGATTCGCCCCTCGCCGACAGGCACACCCCATCCCCGGAAATCGTGCGAAGCACGATTTCCAAAAAAAGTTTTTTTGAAGAGGGCTTGGGAGAAACTTTTTTTTCAAAAAAAGTTTCTCCCAAGGTTTTAAACCTCTTCGCATACACCGGCGGCGCAACCGTCGCGTGCTTGGCGGCGGGGGCGCAAGTTACGCACGTTGACGCGGCGAAGGGCATGAATAATCAGGCGCGAGAAAATGTTCAACTTAACCGGCTTGAAGGCGCGAAAATTTTAACCGACGACGTGCTGAAATTTGTGCGGCGCGAGGCGCGGCGCGGAAATAAATATGACGGAATTATCATGGACCCGCCGGTTTTCGGGCGCGGCCCCGGCGGAGAAATGTGGCGGTTGGAAGAGGGGCTTTTCGGGCTGGTTGAAGAATGCGCAAAATTGCTTTCGGCAGAAGCGATTTTTTTTCTGATTAACGCATACACGGCAGGATTTTCGCCGGCGGCGTACGGGAACGTGCTGAAAAAAGCACTAAAAAACCGACCCGGCGACGTTAGTGTCGGCGAGGTCGGCCTTGAAGCGCAAAGCGGAGTGCTGCTGCCTTGCGGGATGTTTAGTCGTTGGACATCCAGTCGTCTGCAATTTCAAGCAAAGTAAGCGGAGGAACGGTTCCCTCCGCAAAGGCTTGCGCAATTGCGAAAATTTCGTCGCGGCATTCGGTAATGCCGCCGGTTTCCTCGGCCTCTTCAATTTCCGTTTCCGAGTCGCGCCGTTTTTCAACCCGAAGCCCGTAATACTCCTCGCCGTCGTCTTTGGTAAATGTTTGCACGAAATAACTTAAAATCCATGCCTCCCCCGTGTCTGCCGACATACTTTTTTCCGCGATTTTTTGCATCGTCGCAGTTGTCACCATTTCTCCCTGTCTCCTTTTCCTCGCCCTCGCATATGTAGAGCAATTTTAATTGCTGCATAGGACAAGGATACACCATGGTCAGGGAGATGAACATCCACAATTTGTATATTTTTGCCGGAAATTCCTAATTTTTTTGTGTCGAAATTTAATTCGATTCGAACCTTCGTTCCGAGAAAGCCCTATATTTCCGAGCTTAATGCGCGTCGTTTCAATTCGTCCGCTTGAGTCTTCATTTCTGTTACAGCTTGAAGCGTTGCGTCGGTTATGCTCGCGCCGCCGGTAAGCCGCGCAAGCTCGTTAATTGTGCCGTCGGTTTGCAGGGGCGTTACGCTTGTGATTGTGCGGCCGTCATGCTCCGCTTTTTTAATCAGAAAATGCGTGTCGGCCATCGCGGCAATTTGCGGCAGATGCGTTATACATAAAATTTGCCGCGTGCGCGAAACCGCCGCGAGTTTTTCCGCAACCTGTTGCGCGGTTCGGCCGGAAACTCCGGTGTCAACCTCGTCGAAAATAACCGTGGGAACGCGGTTTGTCATAATCGTTTTGATTGACAGCATGATGCGCGACATTTCGCCGCCGGACGCGATTTTGCGCAGAGGCTTGGCGGGTTCGCCGGGGTTGGGCGAAATCATAAACTCGGTGTCGATGTTGCCGTCGGGGGTGAACGACGTTTTTTGCGTGAGCCGAATAAAAAATTCCGTGTGTTGCATACCGAGTTCGCGCAAAATCTCCGTGATTTCGGCAGAAATTTTCTCCGCGCGAGATGTGCGAATTTCGTTCATGCGGGCGCAAACGGCGGATATTTCGGCGGAAATTTCCTTGCGCCGTGCGCGAATTTGCCGCGCTTCGACCTCAACGTTTTCCACACTTTCAAGTTTTTTTACCAAATCGTCGCGTTTTTCCAAAAGTGCTTCAACCGTGCCGCCGTATTTTTTCCGCAGGCGATAAATCGTGTCGAGCCGCGCTTCCATAGCATCGAGTTCGTGCGGGCTTGTGCCGAGTTCGTCGGAATAATCGCGAAAATCTCGCGAAATTTCGCCGATTTGCGCACCGACATCAACCAACCCCGCATGAAGATGCTCCTTCGTGGGGTCGATTTCGGCGATTTCGGCGGCACACGCGATTGCCTTTGCGAGTTGGTCGGCGGCGGAAGTTGACGGCCGCCCCTCATAAAACCCGGCATAAAGCAGGGCAACAATGTCGCCGGTATTTTTGTGCAACCGCTCCAACGCCGCCAAACGGTCGCGCTTCAGCGTGAGTTCTTCCTCTTCGCCGGGCTTCAGCGCGGCGGCGTCGATTTCGTTGTGCTGAAATTTCCAAATTTCGATTTGCTCGGGGCTTGCGCCCGCCTCAACTTTTTTCAGCTCGCGGCTCGCCTCTTTGTACGCAGACAGCAGCTCCGCAAGGGACACTTTGAGTTCCTCCAACCACGGCCCGCAGAAAGAATCCAGCATTTCAAGCTGCTTTACGGGGTCGAGCAGACTTTGATGCTCGTGCTGCCCGTGAAGCTCCACCAAAAATTCCGCCGCGCTTTTCAAAACGGCGACAGTAACCACGCGACCGTTTATGCGACAGGTTGACTTGCCGGTGTCGGCCTGAATCGTGCGCGAAAGCATGAGTTGCCCGTCGGTTTCGATGCCGACGGCGTTCAATCCCTCAATTATGTATGACGCCGACGTTTCGATTACGCCTTCGACGCTTGCAAAGTCCGCGCCGGCGCGAATCAAATCACGCGATGTGCGTTCGCCGAGCAAAAAATTTATGGAGTCAACGACGATAGATTTTCCCGCGCCGGTTTCGCCGCTCAGAACGTTCAGGCCGGGCGCGAAAGCGACCTCAACCTCGTCAATCAGCGCGATATTTTTAATACGCAAATTTGTAATCATCTCTTCGCCCTCCGTCTCAACATTTTTCACCGAAAAGACCTTGGGGACTCCGTCCCCAAACCCCTGCAAGGGGACAATGTCCCCTTGACCCCATCATAAAATCGCGCGGCGCGCGATTTTAATTAAGTTTTGATGAAACTTTTTCAAAAGTTTCCGGGGTGCGGGGCAGAGCCCCGCGAACTTAATTCAAAGTAAGTGCATGTGGGGCGAAGCCCCTGAGGTTTTAATTTAATCTTTCGACAATATCGGCAGCTGCCTTTTCGCTTCGCACAACGCAAATAATCGTGTCGTCGCCGGCAACCGTACCTAAAATTTCGTCAAATTTCATGGAATCGAGCGCGGCGGCAACAGCCATCGCCATGCCCGCCAGAGTTTTGATTACCAACATGTTGCCCGCAAAATCCGCGCCGACAAACCCCTCGCGAAACACTCGCGCAAGGGGGCTTACTTCCGACCCTTCCGGCGCGAAATATTTTTTTCCCGCCGGCTTAACAAGACCAAGCTCGCGAATATCGCGGCTTACGGTTGCCTGCGTGGAGGAAAACCCGGATTTGGCGAGTTCTGCGGTAAGTTCTTCTTGGGTGAAAATATTTTTTGCGCGAACAAGCTCCAAAATTGCGCGTTGGCGCGATTGCTTCATATAAAGCGACCTCCGGTGCTACACCAGCTTTTTTTTCTCCAACGTTTTATAGAAATTCACAGTGGTTGTTCGAATAATCGTGGCGTGATAGCCGGATTTTTTAATCAGCACGCTTTCGCCGGCAGGAATCGCGCCGCGAGTATCGCCGTCAACGATGACTTGAGTTGACTGCTTTGCAACCACGCGAACCGTGTCGGTGGCATCTGTGACCCACGGGCGCGCACTCAAACCGTGCGGGCAAACGGGTGTAATAACCATCATTTGTCCGCCGGGCATAAGAATCGGGCCGCCGGCAGCAAGATTATACGCGGTTGAGCCGGTGGGCGTGGCAACCAAAATGCCGTCGGCGCGGATTCGTGTCATGCGCTGCTCGTTGATATAAATGGTGAACTCGGTTAATTTGCCCGAAACGCCGAGGTAAACCTCGTTGAGCGCGATACGTTCCCGCAGGGGCACGATTTTTTCCGCCCCAAACTCCGCCTCAAGCATGAGGCGTTTTTCGGTAACGAAGTTTCCGTCCAAAACTTTTTCGATTGCGCCGATGCCGTTTGCGCGGTCAACGTCGGTTAAAAAGCCCAAATTGCCCAAATTTATGCCGAGCAAGGGAATTTTGCAAAACGCGGCAGAATGGGCAACGCGAAGCATTGTGCCGTCGCCGCCCAAAACAACGCAAAATCGAGCGCGACGCGCACCCAAACACACGCCTCCGGTGTCTGCGAGCGGCAAAACATCAACACCAAGACCCCTGCCGCGTAAAAAATTTTCGACATCTTTTACATATTCAAAGCAGGGGTCTTTGGTTTCGTTCGCGACAATGCGAATGAGGTCGTTCATTATTCAAAAATTAAATCGTCGAGGTCAAATTCAAAATCGCCGAAATCAAAGTCGCCAAAATCGAAACTCGGTGATACCGTGGTCGGCATTCCGAGCGCGCGCGCATCATTTTGCGAACGGCGCAGAGCGTTACGCATGGCGCGTTCGTTGCGATTGATTGTAACATTCGCAACCCACTCTTCGATTTTTTCGTTCAAAATTTCTGCTTTTTGCGTACGCAAATAATTTTCGCGGAAAAATTCTGCTTCTTCGTCGCGGGCGTCATAATCCATGTAAACGGTTTCGAAATAAAGCGCGAAGAACAGCCCGTTGTGTTCAAAAATATGGGAAATATCGCCCTGATTGTATTCCGTAAGGTCTTCCCATACAGACCACGCGCCGTGAGTGTTCATAAATGCCCAAAAATCGACGGCTTCGATTTCTTCGCCTTCCTCGTAGAAAACGGAAATTTCGCGAATAAGCGCGTCGAAATCCGCCAAACCAAGATTGGCGATAAGCTCCTCTTCGTACTCGGTGGCGACGTATTTTACTTCGCGGTTAATAAGAAAGTCGCTTACCCCTTCGAGATGCTCGGCAAGACGCTCTTCAAGTTCGGCGGATTGCTCCGCGTCAAGCTCGAAATCGCCGGTGTAGTATTCCAAAAGCCCTTCGTACACCAAGCCGAGCGACCAAAGTTCCGCGATGCGTGCGTCGGAAATAAAGCGCAAGCGCGACGGATGCCATTGAAGCTGCTCGCGCAACATTGCAGCCTCCTCGAGAAGACCTTCCATGTCCTCGTCGGCCGGAGAAATGCCGCGCGCGCGACCCTGCTCAAGAATTGCTAACGTTTGCACAAGCGAATCGAAGGCGTTTTCGTGCGATTCCTCTGTCGGAACGGAGCCTTCGAGCTCTTCCATAAGGAGTACGAAGCGGAAATCGCTTTCCGCGATGCGTTCGCCGTTAAGATGCATAATCGTGCGACCGTCAATCCAACTCCAAATCCAAAAACATGCAACGGCAACAATTACCGCCGCAACTGCCAAAAGAACGCCCCTTACAGCAAGAGTTTTACCCCTTTTTGCGCGTTCGATTTCAAGATTTCGTTTTTTTCTGCTGTTTTTTTCCATTTGCCACCTCTGCAATTTTTTTAAATATTTTTTCCGCGTTTAAGTTGTAACGCGCAAATAACTCGGTTCGTGTGCCTGTTTCGGGAAAAGTATCGGGAAAAGCAAATGCGTGAGTCGCGCCGATTCGCTCCCCTACCCCGCCGATTAAAGCCCCGTCTTCAATTGTAAAAACAAATTCGAATTTTGCAAGCCGCGAGAGAAGCGTTTCATCAAGCGGCTTTACGCATCGTGCGTTAAACAGCGCGGGAGAAAAATTTTTTTCCTGCAAAAGCCGAACAACTTCCTGCGCGGTTTCCAACATTGCCCCAACCGATACAATAGCGATTTTTTCGCCGTTTTGCAAGGTGTGGGCAGATAAAACGTCGTCGTCGGGAATTTCCGAAACTTCGGGCGCGACCGCTTTGGGATAGCGAATTGCAACCGGCCCGTTATGAGAAAGCGCGAATTCCAACATTTTTTTAAGTTCCGCGCCGTTTGCGGGCGCGAGAATCGTAATGCCGGGGATGTGCGCCAAAAATGCCATATCGTAAAGCCCCTGATGGGTTTCGCCGTCGCCGCAAACCGCGCCGGCGCGGTCGATTGCAAAAACTACGGGCAAACCTTGGATTGCCGCGTCGTGAATAACCTGGTCATACGCTCGCTGCAAAAATGACGAATACACCGCAACAACAGGTTTCATTCCGCCTTTTGCAAGCCCCGCCGCAAATGTTACCGCGTGACTTTCCGCGATGCCGACGTCGAAAAATCGGCGCGGAAAACGTTCTTTAAATTGCGAAAGCCCGGTTCCGTCGGGCATTGCCGCCGTGATTGCCACAATTTTTTCGTCGCGTACGGCGCAACGGCACAAGTGACGCGAAAAAATTTCTGTGTAAGTAGGTTGTTGCGGATTCGGCTCGGGTTCGCCGGTTTCGACATTGAATCTTCCGACGCCGTGATAATTTCGCGGCGATTTTTCCGCGATATTGTAGCCCTTGCCTTTGGTTGTTAAAACGTGCAGAAGCACGGGGCCTCTGATTCGCCGCACACGTTTGAGCGCGCTGAGAAGCGCGGGAAAATCATGCCCGTCAATCGGGCCGACGTATTTGAATCCCATTTCTTCAAATATAACGCCGGGCAAAACCGCGTATTTGATTAGCCCTTTTGCGGATTTGATGCCGCGTGTGATGCGTTCGCCGAAAACGGAGAGTTTGTCCATTTTCGTAAGAAAATCCTGCTTCGCGCCGAGATAAATCGGTGCTGTACGCAGATGATTCAAATGTCGCGCAACCGCGCCGACATTTTTGCTTATGGACATCTGGTTATCGTTCAGAACGACGAGCAAATCCGTGTTTGCGCGACCGGCGTTGTTCAGCCCTTCATATGAAAGCCCGCCGGTAAGCGAGCCGTCGCCGACTACTGCAACGACTTTTGATTTTTCCTCGTTAAAATCCCGCGCGACGGCAAGCCCGAGCGCGGCAGAAATCGCCGTTGAGCTGTGGCCGGTACCGAAGGCGTCGTGTTCGCTTTCGCAGGGCTTGGGAAAGCCGCTCAAACCGTCCAGTTTGCGCAGCTCGGAAAATCGACCCTTTCGCCCGGTCAAAATTTTATGTACATATGCTTGATGCCCAACGTCCCAAACGATTTTGTCGCGCGGCGTTGTAAAAACCGTGTGCAGGGCGAGAGTGAGTTCAACCACGCCCAAATTAGACGCCAAATGCCCGCCGGTATCCGAGATGGTTTTTATTAAAAATTCGCGAATTTCGGCAGCAAGTTGCGCAAGCGCGTCCGCGTTTAAGCGTTTCAGTTTCATTTCGGAACTCCTTCAAGGCGTGTTGCCGCTAACCGACAACGCCCGAATTTTGAGGCGAATTTTCGCCAATTGAGGAAGTTGTGACGCGGCTTGCCGGCGGCAAGCGAGGAAAAACTGACGAAAAGTGGCGGAAACTTCGACCAAAAGGCGGACGTTGGCGGTTGCGGCTACACGCCCGCAAAAGGAAAAAAATGAATTGCTGCAACCGACACAATTATACCTAAAATCGCGCCGCCGAGAACCTCAAGCGGCTGATGCCCGAGCATTTCCTTTAATTTATGATTCGGTTGAATGCCGTGTTTTTGCAATTTTGCGTACAAAAAATTTATTGCTTCGGCGTGTAAGCCTGCGGCACGCCGAACCCCGGCGGCGTCATGCATAACAACCATTGCAAGTGCCGCGCTTACGGCAAAAATCGGCGTACCGAAGCCTTCGTAAAACCCGATACTGAGCATCAGCGCAACAACAAACGCACTGTGCGAACTGGGCATTCCGCCGGTGCTTGTAAGCATGGTAAGCGAAAATGTTTTTGTGCGCCACAAGTCGTAGGGAATTTTCAAAATTTGCGCCAAAACCAAACCGACAATCCCGGTAATGAGATGTCGGTTTGCCGCGAGCTCTGCAAATCCGTCCGGCATTACGAAAAAACCTGCGATTCAAGTATCAATTCATCCGCTTCCTTTTTAAGCAGCAAAATTTCGTTTTCATATCCGCGCAAATTTTCGCCGCATTCTCCGGCGATTTTCACACCGTCTTTATACAGCGAAATCGCCTCTTCAAGAGGCGTTTGTGCGTTTTCAACGCGCTCGATAATTTCTTCGAGGCGATTTAATTTTTCTTCGAATGTCATAAAACCTATCCTAATGATTTCAAAATTTTCGGTGAAAGATGCAAATTTCGAAACCGCTACACATCTTCCCCGGCGGAAATTATTTTTGCAATCGCCGCGCCGTCGGCGTATGTGATTTTTACAGTCTGCCCGGGAGAGAGTTGTTTTACGCTTGAAATCGCGTTTTCCTCATTCCGAGCAAGCCGAACAAGCGCGAATCCGCGTTTAAAAACTGCATACGGCGACACTTTTTCAAGCAAAATTTCGCGATGCGCGAGCGTTTTGCGGTTATCGGCGAGACGTTCGGTTATTGCGCGGGTGAGATTCGCAAGGAGGAACTTGGTTGTGTCGAAATTTTCGCGCAGCTTTTCGGCAAGAGCGTGCATGAGGTCGGCTTGCAATTCGCGCAGATGCGCCGAAACTGCCGCGTGGTCGAATGCCGCGATTTGTGCGGCGGCGGTTGGCGTCGGGGCGCGAAGGTCGGCAACGAAATCGGCGATGGTGAAATCGGTTTCATGTCCGACGGCGGAAATTACGGGAATTTTTGACGCGCCAATCGCCCTCGCAACGGATTCTTCATTAAACGCCCGCAAATCTTCGACCGAACCGCCTCCCCTTCCGAGAATAATCACATCGGCTTCGCCGTGGGAGTTGACTTCGCTCAACGCGCGAACAATATCCGGCGCGGCGTGTTCGCCCTGCACAATTGCCGGCGCGACAATAATTTTTACGGCACGATTTCGCTCGCGAATTATTTTTAAAATATCTTGCACCGCCGCACCGGTCGGGCTTGTTATTACGGCCACAGTTTTGGCAAATCGCGGAATTTCCCGCTTGCGTTCGCGGGAAAAGAGTCCTTCGGCTTCGAGCTTCTCCTTGAGCTGCGCGAACGCAAGCTGTAAACCGCCGATGCCCGCCGGCTCAAGAAATTCAACGTAAAGCTGATATTGCCCGGTTTTTTCATAAACAGATACTCGCCCGAAAGCAATCACTTTCATACCGGATTTCGGCACAAAATTTATAACCTCGGTATGCGATGCGAACATTACCGCCGGAATCGCCGCGCCGGCATCCTTTAGCGTAAAGTAAAAATGCCCGGATGAATGCGCGTTGAAATTCGAAATTTCGCCTTCGACGAACAACCCCGCCAAAAGCGCGTCGGTGTCGAGAGCCTTCTTTACGTAGCGATTAACCTGCGCGACGGTAAATATTGTTTTAGTCATGCGTCGTCCTGCCCGGGTTCATCCGAACCGGCTTCGAGAGAATGCGCCGCTTCCGACTCTTGCCCCCGGTGTCCATGGTCTGATTGGCGGGCGCGGGCGCGGGAAATATTGCTCAACACACCGTTTATAAACGCGGGAGATTCATCCGCGCCGTAGTCCTTGGCAAGTTCGACAGCCTCGTTTATGGCGGCGGCGTCCGGAACATCTTTTTCGCACAACATCTCGTAAATTGCAAGACGCATCAGCGCGAGGTCAACTTTGTGTATGCGGTCTGCCGTCCAGTCGCGCAGAAAGGTTTCGATTACCCGGTCGATTTCTTCCAACCGCTCGAACACACCCCAAAAAACGCGGTCGATATACTCCGCGCCCTGCCCCTTGGGGCGGGATTCTTCCTCGCTTAAAAATTCGTAATACGCCGCCTTGACCTTGGCAAGCTCCTCGACTTCGCTGCCGGAAAACGGCAACAAAAATATAAGCCGAAACGCATGACGACGTGCTTCGCGGCGCGACATGCTTTTGCTCATGCCTTGGGTTTTTCTCCGACAATCGCGCTTACTTTCACGTTTACTTCGGCAACGGAAAGCCCCGTCATCGTTTCAATTGCGGTTTTAACGCGCTTTTGAACATCCGACGAAACCTCGTGAATTTTTGAGCCGAAACGAACTGCTATCGACAACGCAATTGTAACGGTTTTGTTTTTTACACTGATACTCGTGCATTTTGCAAGCTGTTTACGCGCGGGTTTCGCGCTCATTCGCAATACGCCGTCGGCCTCCGTGGCGGCGGTTGCCGCAATTACCGTCAAAACTTCGTCGGATATTCTTACTGCGCCGCTTTGGTCTTTTTTTATTTCTGTCATATGCACACTCCTTTCGAACATGGAAATTATAACAAATACGGCGAATATTGCAAGAAGAGAGTGTTGAAGGGAGTGTCGCCATGCGCACTTAAAAGAAATCAACAAGCCCAAAAGGCATGGAGCCGCGTTTTCTTGTTTGATTGAAATGGTGTTTGGCTTCACCGAAACGGTTGTAAGCGTCAATGAAGAC
>Ga0123355_10000826_pt1 | contig 42466 bp, 35 predicted proteins | sample TergutEmb28metaG_3_FD_89872 | JGI IMG/M metagenome (GOLD analysis project Ga0123355, IMG submission 89872) | Embiratermes neotenicus P1 segment gut microbial communities from Petit-Saut dam, French Guiana - Emb289 P1 | ecosystem: Host-associated > Arthropoda: Insects > Digestive system > Gut ...
CCTCTCTCTAGTCAACCCCCCGTCATTCCGAACGAAACGCAGTGAAGTGAGGAATCCCCTTGCTATAGTCAAGTAGTCTAACATTTTTGTTATTGAGTAGTCAGATTAGGATTTAACCAATTATCAACTCTGTCATAAAGCAATTGAAAAAGCGTACGGCGTGCAACAACAAAGCGAACGGTAAATGTCATACCTCGCATTAGTTCGGCTTGATAGCCGTTTCTGAGCATCATATAGTTTCTTTCGGGCAAGCAAAGCACTCTGAAAAACGGGACTTGCGTGCCCTCAAACATATTGATGTCGTGTGCTATGTCGATGACTTCTGCCTCAAGCATACCCCATTGATTGAAGTTGAATGCATCAATCTGCAACATGGCTCGCTGTCCTATTCTAATCAAACCTATATCTCTCGGACTAACAAAAGCTTCGGCATAAAGATTACCTTCGGGCGAAATTTCCATTAGGATTTCGCCTTCGGTAATAAAACTACCTACTCTCAAACCTCGCAACTGTTGCACACTTCCGCTTGTAGAGGCGATTACAACCAATTCCTGTTTCTGAATAGTGAGTTGATTGATTCGGGATTGTAATTCTAACTGTTCATTAAGGTATCTCCGTTTTTCGGTGTGCCATTGATTCATTTGTTCGTTGTAGAGCGTGGAAAGTGTTGCCATTGCTCGGTCGAATTCGGCTTGGGAGCGTTCCAATTCTTCTTTGGCAATTACACGCCCGGCAAACAGTTGTCGATCTCGGTTGTAAATCGTTCTTGTGGCATTAACGACTTGTAAATTGTTTTGATGGCGACGGCGAAAAAGTTCGTGATTTTGTCGATACAGTGCAGTTTTCAGTTGAGGTATTCTCGGAAAATTTCCGCTTGCACCTCTGTAAGGAATGTTTACTAAAATTTCCAAATCAAAAAGCAGCTCGTTAAGTTCGGAAAGACGTTGCCCGGCAGTTTGCAATTGTTCGCCCCAAGTATCTCGTCCGATAATAATGAGTGTGTCGCCTGCGGTTACGATTGCGTTTTCTCGCAAACCTGGATTGATATATTGTATGTAGCCCGTGCCGGTTGCTCTGGGAAAGACACGCTCGCCGGGTGTTCGCAGAATGCCTTGTGCTCGAACGCTGACATCTACATGAATAAAAAACATTGAGACAAATGCGACAACAAATATTATCAACACGAACCAATAAATTACTTTGGGTGTTCGGTGGTATTTGCGCAAAATGTGTTCTACGGAAATGTCGGTAAAGCTGGAAGGGAGGATTTTTTGATCGGGCATAGGTTTCTTGTTTTGGGATTTGGAAATAAAAAAACGTGAGCAATTACTCTTATGTCTTTCATTCGCTGATTGAGGTCGTAGACTACCTATGCTTACAAATGTTTAACGAGTAAAGCTCACGGTTTCCCGTGAGCGTTCAACTCGCCCTGTAAGCTTTTTGAAATAGTCTACGTTCCAATCAGCAAGACGAAAGCTAACGCTTTTTTTCAAGAAAATTTTGCGTATTAACTACGCGGGGTTTTCATAGGCAATTTTTTTTGTTTAACGAAACAAAAATACAGATTTTTTTTGGATTGAGCAAATTTATTTGTCATTTTCTCTTTTGTGATATACGGAAAATTGCAGGAATTTTGATGCGGTTGCCCTGCTAAAAATTTAGTTGATTTGCGATATTCATTTTTTTTTCGTATCTTTGCACTCCAAAAAATGGTGGAAGGTAAAGGATGATAAAAATCTTTAACCCTTGACCTTTAGCCTTTGACCGATCAAAAATCAAAAATTAAAAATTAAAAATCAAAAGTTATGGCAATTACCGCAGCAGATGTAAACAAACTCCGCCAAATGACAGGTGCGGGTATGATGGATTGTAAAAAGGCTCTTACCGAAAACGACGGAGATTTCGACAAAGCAGTTGATTATCTTCGTGCACAGGGGCAAAAATTAGCGGCAAAACGTGCCGACCGCTCCGCTAATGACGGAATGGTGTTGGCTCAAAGCACAGCCGACGGCAAATACGCAGCGATCGTATTGATTTCAAGTGAAACTGATTTTGTGGCGAAAAATGCAGATTTCCAAAATTTTGTAAAATCCGTTTCGGACTTGAGCATTGCAAATAAACCAAAATCTTTGGACGAGGCCAAAGCAATGAAAATGTCGGATGGTCGCACAGTTGAAGAGCATGTAACCGACCTACTTGGAAAAATCGGCGAAAAAATCGAATTCGCACAGTTCGAATGTTTGGAAGATGCAAAAGTGGTTGCTTACAATCACCACGGAAACCGTTTGGCAACGATCGTTGCATTTAGCGGTGATATCCCACAAGATGCAGCCAACGATGTGGCTATGCAAGCAGCTGCTATGGCACCGGTTGCTCTTGATCAAACAAGCATTCCTCAAGATGTTATTGACCGTGAATTAGAGGTAGCTCGCGATCAAGCTCGCCAAGAAGGAAAATCTGAAGATAAGATTGAAATGATTGCACAAGGTCGTTTGAACAAATTCTTCAAAGAATCAACTTTGACTAATCAAGAATTTATCAAAGACAACAAACAAACCGTTGCACAATACGTTAAGTCCACAGCCGGAGACACTGTAATTACAGGCTTCCGCCGTGTAATGTTGGGCGCATAGTTAGTTTAGTTCTAATAGAAAAAGTCCTTCAAAACTGAAGGACTTTTTTCTTGCGGAACGGACGGGACTCGAACCCGCGACCCCCTGCGTGACAGGCAGGTATTCTAACCAAACTGAACTACCGCTCCGGCGACCATTTTTACAAATGGGACTGCAAAAATACAACTTTTTTTTGAAAAAACCAAATTTTTTTGTAATTTTACATAAAAAAAATGTTAGAGAACAAATCAACCACTAGAACAGAACTGTCCGAACTTGGCGAATTTAAGCTGATTGAGCATTTAAAACAGTTCGTCAAACTGTCGCAATCGTCAACCATCAAAGGTATTGGCGATGACGCTGCCGTCATCAAAAATGAGTTGGAAACTACTTTAGCTTCGACTGATTTATTACTTGAGAAAATTCACTTTGATTTAAGTTATTTTCCGTTAAAACATCTGGGCTACAAGGCTGCAGTCGTGAATTTCTCCGACCTTTTGGCAATGAATGTAAAACCTCGCCAATTAACGGTCGGATTAGCCGTTTCCAACCGTTTTTCATTGGAAGCCGTAGAAGAAATTTATGCCGGATTGTTGTTGGCTTGCGAACGTTACAACGTCGATTTGGTGGGTGGCGATACATCGGGAAGCCAAACGGGACTTTGTTTGGCAGTCACAGCCATCGGACAAGCCCAAGAATCCGACATTGTGTATCGCGATGGTGCTAAAGAGCACGATTTGATCTGCCTTTCCGGAGATTTGGGATCGGCCTATGCAGGATTACTTTTACTCGAACGGGAAAAAGCGGAATTTTTGGCAAATCCCGATATGCAGCCCGATTTGCAAGGACACGACTATGTTCTCGAGCGTCAACTTAAACCGGAAGCACGATACGATATTTTGGATTTACTCAAAGAAAAAAACATCAAACCTACTGCAATGATTGACATTTCAGATGGTTTGGCATCCGAATTGTTGCATATTTGTCGCGAGTCCAAAGTCGGATGTATGCTCTACGAATCCAAGATTCCGATTGATCCGACTGCGTGCTCAACGTTGGAAATCTTCAATATTCTTCCAACTGTTGCAGCACTCAACGGTGGAGAAGATTACGAACTTTTGTTCACAATTCCACAAAGCGACTACGATAAAATCAAAGGTTCTCACGACATCACGGTTATCGGGCATATTGTTGACGAAAATTCGGGCTGTATGCTTGTTCCCGACAATGGTGCAATGATTCCGCTTAAAGCACAAGGTTTGGAATAGACGTATTGACATCATTATGCTGAAAAACAAATCTGCCCACGCCGCTATCATCATTGCAAATCTTGTGTTTGGTGCAAACTACGTGTTCTCAAGAATGCTCGTAGTCGATTATATTTCGCCAATGGCAACAACTGTAGCACGTGTACTGTTTGCAGTTCTAATGTTTTGGGCAATTGCCCTATTTGGAACTTATCAAAAAGTGGAAAAACGTGATTTGCTAAAACTCTTTATTTGTGGGCAGTTGGGAATTTCTCTCAATATATTTTTGTTTCTCAAAGGCATTAGTTATACTTCCCCAATGGATTCGTCGGTAATCATGACGCTCACGCCCCTATTGGTTTTGCTCATCTCGGCTGTCGTTTTGAAAGAATCTATTACAAGAAACAAAATCTTGGGGATAATTTTAGGGGGAACAGGTGCAGTTTTATTGATTACATCGAGTGGTGTTCTCGGAACATTCGGCCCATATCAATGGTTGGGAAACATCCTTAGTTTTGGAAGTGCACTTGCCTATTCGCTTTATTTAGTTATTGTCAAACCTTTGATGGAAAAATATAGTCCTCTCACAGTCGTGCGTTGGATTTTTACGTTTGCTGCGATAACTGTGATTCCAATTGGCGGTATGGATTTTCTTCAAACCGATTGGTCGGCGTTTGATGCCCAAGGTATTGGATTATTGGCTTATATGTTGATCGGTGCCACCTTTATCACTTATTTATGTATCGCTTACGGCTTGCGTAAACTACGCTCAACCACCGTAGGCATCTACAATTATTCACAACCGGTAATAGCATCGCTTTTGACCGTTTTGTTAGGCATGGATCGTCTTTCGCCGCAGTTTTTACTCTGTGCGGCTTTGGTATTTTCGGGGGTGTATTTGGTTGTAAAAGGAAAAAAGCAAAATCTACCGCAACAAGGTAACATTGCCCGATAAGGTTTGCCTGGTTAAAGCTTCTCCGCCGAGACCTCCTCCTCGCTCAATAACCCAGAAATAAGTTCCGTCAGGAGCAGGTTGTCCGGTGGCTTGATTGATTCCGTCCCACTCAAAATGCGGGTCATTGCTTTCAAAAACGAGATTTCCCCAACGGTTGAAAATTCGAATTGTAAATATACCAAAATCGAGGGGGGGGAAATGCCAAATTATTTTGAATTCATCGTTGATTCCGTCACCATTTGGCGTGAAAACATTGGGTATTTCGTAATTCATGCATTCATCGTGAAACTGCTGAAATGAAATGTACCTTATTTCGGAACGCTCGCTGAAAAAGAATTGGTTGTCAGCCGTTTGATTACTTGCTATAATGTAATAACGTCCGGCAAAAACATTCGGATTGATAAATGTATTTCCCGAAACGACCTTACCTATTTCTGAAAAATTTTCTCCGGTCATGTAAGGACTGAAAAAAATGTGGAAAGCCGTTGAATCGTCCATATCACAATCATCGCCAATAGTCCACCACCATTCCAAGCGATGTTCGAGCGGATTGCAAAAGAGCTCAACCCAAAAATCCGGCGTGCAAGGTGGACCGATTGTAGGTGTTGCATTTGTTCTTTGCGACCAATTAATCAATTCATAATCGTTGATTCGTTCGTTGAAGTGTCGTCCGATAGCACGAATTTTATACGTGTATGTGCTATCGTTCATCAAATTGATGTCTGTAAAATTTCGCAAAGTTGTATTGGTAATAAATTCGAAAGCAGTATCCGACTGCCAAGCCATTTTGCGGTAAATATCAAAACTTTCTGCACTCCACGACGGCGAAACTTGCAAAATTTCTATGTTCACACGTCTGCTTCTGCCAATAGCCTCAATAAAAACAGAAGTTGCTTCATTCGAAAATCCAACGGTACTCCATGATCCGCCGTTCTGCCGAATGAGTTTGATTTTATATGTATGATAAAAATCCCGAGTGTTTCTTAGTGTATCAAGAAAGATTGTATCTTGAATTTGATTGGTATCGAGAACTTCCCAAGTTCCCCCGTTCAAACGATGTATGACGTAGCGGAAATTTGCTTCGTCAGCCACAACATCAAGGTCTAACGGATGCCGCCAAGCCAATTTTATTTTTCCAAAATTTTCGTCGGTTTCAACAATGCTGACTTTCTCTATAATTGGCGCATTCGACAACAGCGCTGTACAAAATTCGTCCGACATTTGGCTCACCGCTCCGTTCCGATACAGTCGCACAATGCGATAACAATACAAAAAACCTTGATTGATGGTCGAATCTCTGAGAACGAAAATAGAGTCTCCTTTTACTTCGAATTTTACAGCAGAATCTCTGAGACGAAAAATAGTATCTTCTCTTATTTCGACAAACCATTCATAATTTCCATCGGTCACTCCGAAATCGCATGCACCTTGCGTTATTCCACTTCTTGATCGTGATCTGTAAATGCGATAACCTAAAATACTTTCATCCGAAATCGGTGTCCAATACAGTGAAATGACATCAAAAGTTGGCACAATAGAGTCAAGTTCGGGAGCAGGTCCTATGACTTGCACAAACGTTGTTCTCAAAGCATTCAAATTCGGGTTGCCATTATCTCTCACTCTGAAATAAATCGGATGAGGTTGTTGTTGAACATCGCTGTGTTGTGGCACCCATATCAAAGTGTCGTACACCGGAGATACTCCTGTGTTGCCCGAAAACACGGCACTATTTCGAATCGGGGGAAGCATTCCGCCTGTTGCCGACAGCGTCAAAATATCTGTAGGATCGGGATCTGTAGCCCTTACAGGAATTCGTAATGTATCGCCGGCAAGCACACAAAAATGTTCCGGAGCGTGTAGTACGGGCGGACGATTATCACAATGTTGTATCGAAATTTGCATGTCTCGTGTAACCGAACCGATGCGTATGCCGTTTCTAAATTCTTCAATCAAAATTGCTATATTAAAATCGCCGATGGTTTCCGGAGAAGCCCAAATCAAATCACCCGTTATAGGGTTAATCGTAATTGAATCTGATGCACTTGGCAGTCGAAAGTTCGGAATATTCAAGCCATTTGCACCTCGACAGGGTATAAATCTGAACGACAAGCTGTCACCATCCGGATCATACGCTCCGGGATTGTGCATAAACGGAACGCCCACACAGCCTTGGTCGATTGGGCTGTTCAAAAGTCTCGGAGACGAATTAGAACCCATAGCCGAAAATTTCTCAAGCGTAGTTTCTACAAATATCGGAATGTTGATAGAGTTGGGTATATTTATGACTCCACCGTTGCGATTGGGATCTTCCATCGAAATGAAGAACGTGCCCTCGCCCGGAAAAGTAATATTGAACCGGTAGGTGTTTCTTACGGTTATCGGACCGACAGTGTCGGTTTGTGGATTACGCTGAACTTGAAATATTTCGCCACCACCTGTCCGTCCTCTCCAACTGACGAACAGCCACGGACGATCGGCAAGACTTCGCGAATACGTATAAGTTATGAGGGTAAACTCATAGAGATTTCCTCCCACATGTCGATACGTGATTTCGGCTGCCTTTTGATGGGTAGCGAAAAGCACGTGAGCACTCAGAAAAAACAATATGGTTAGCCCAATTTTTTTCATGACAAACAAAGATACGAAAAAAAATTGAAATAACACACTTTTTGACTGTTTTATTTTTCTGACATTTTTTCGATTTGGCGACTCATGCTTTCGATTGTTTGTTCTAATTTGTCTATTTTGTTTTGCATTTTAGCGATGTCAGTGCCATCGCTTTTCACAGTGCGTTTTCCTTTCATAAAGCCAAGATTAAACTCTAACGAAGTTTCTGCTGAAATTGGAACTGCAGAGAAAAAGAGCTCGTTGAGCAGTCCACCGGTTTTTTCAACTGTTGATTCTATGACTTCAGGTTCAATAATTTCCGGGTCAATAGAATTTAGAAATGCGATCTTATTAGAAAGTTGCTTTAATTTTGCGAATGTTTCAACAATTGCGATTGTGGCTTCTACCGCTCGCTCGCTTTTTAAAATTGTAGCAAGCATGTACAACCCTTTTTCGGTGAGTGCATTAGGTAGATATTTTTTGTGTTGTCCTCTACCTTGTTTGTTTAAGGTCAAAATTTTTGACCTTAAAGATTCCTCACGACTAATCTCTAAAACATATCCCTCCGGAAATTTTTTAGGATTGTTTCTAATTGCTTGATTTACCTCTTTGGTTTGTACACCATAAAGCGTCGCCACATCGCTATCAAGAATGACATTTTGATTTCTGATTGTGGTGATTTTTGTGTTTACATCATCAAAGTTGATTAAGTTTTGCATAGTTTTACAATTTTTTGGTTAATACTCCGCAAAGGTACACCAAAAACAAATGCAAATCGCAAATTTTTCCTTAAAAAGTGTTAAAACTTAAAAAAATTTAAGGTTTCGCCAAAAAAGACCCCGTTAGGGGTCAGATATTGGTAGCATCGAGGCAGAAAGCCCTGCCTTGATGCCACATCGGTACGGGTTACAAACCCGCACCAGCTGGAGTACTAGCGGAAAAACGTAGGGGCAAATAATCATTTGCCCCTACATTTGCATAACGTCGGCACGGGTCGCAGACTCGCGTCAATTCTCAAAAAATTCCTAACAATTAACGAACACAGCGTAGCGAAAAGCCGTTGCCCTTATTGTCCCCACACTGCGGGCAGAGCTCGCCAAACGTGCGGAAGTCCAAATTAGACCCATTCGTAGCATCGCCCTCCGCCTGAGACCAGTAGAGGCCCCTATTGCCTTGAACGGTCAGCGCACCATTCGAGAGGCTGAGGCCACCGAACGCACCACCCCAAAGAGTAATGTAATTTGCATTAACAAAATTCAAATCCATTCGGTTATTTCCTGTACCACCCATAGCAATATCCAAATCAATAAAATCCTGCTGCGTAGGAACACGCCAAGGCGAAGGACAAAGCTCATCCATAAAACGCACCACAGCACACCAAGAAAAAAAATCACCGGGAAAACTGGGATTAGAACGACAATCAGCATTGAAATTACCTCCTAATCCACCTGCAAAAGTAGTCTTTTGGCAATTCGTGGCAGTCACAGCATCAGACCAAATTTGAGTAATACCATTACCGGTAATCGTCCACTCTTGAGTGCCACGAAACACTGTGCCAAGGCTTTCACCCCAACCCGGAACATTACTATTACACCCAGGCGGTGGTGGCGGAGTTACCGTGATAGTTCCGGTAATGCTATGTGGCTCGCATGTATCATCATCTCCAATGGTTGTAATGATATAAGTGAAGACACCAACCTCAGTTGGTGTGCCCGAAATGGTAACTGGGGGTGTTGTTAGGTCTGAGACCGTGATTCCGGCAGGTGGAGTGAGTGAATCTGCCGTGCCTACCCAAGTCACCGTTACCAAATTTTGGGAATAAGCAAATGCGCTTGCAAAAAATAAGAATAGGAATGTGAGTTTTTTTTTCATCGTTTTTGATTTTTTGTGATATAATTTTTATAATTTTGAATTATTTTTGTTGGTTTTTGGCAATAAAAAAAACGGACTTAAATATCCGTTTCAGAGGTCTTGGACAACCTTAACTAAGAATAAAAAAGCCCGCCAATGGCGAGCGTATACAATTCTCTTAGTTACCGAAAGTGTCCAAGTTTCTGAAACAAGAATTAGCAACGCTAATTTTTTCAAGAAGTTTTTTGCGTATAAACTACGCTACATTTCCATAGTTTTGAATTTTAATTTTACATTTGGATTGCAAAGATACAATTTTTTTTGAAAACACGGCAGATTAATTAACAATTTTCGGAAGTTTTCAACATTTTAACACTTTTTAAGGATTTTTTTATACGAAAATCGGAATTTTTGCGTTATATATATGAATGGTAGCTTCGAGAACCTCAGCCACCGAAAAATTATTAACCCAAAAATCAAAAATGTGAAAAAAATCACGCAGAAAATCGGCGAATTTGGTCCCATTCACACACAGTTCAAAGACAAACCCAAAGATGCCATTAAACATTTGAAGAAAATGAAGAACGGGGAGTGTGCAAAAGCTCTCTTTCGGGAAGGCATCGGTTATATTGATTTTGTTTGGGGCGAACATAATCCCGAAACGAACAATGGCTACGGGTTAAGTCATATCATTAGCAAGCACGAAAAGGAAATTCAGCAGTTAGGTTTTGAAGTTGAAGATTTTGTGCCTATTGTTTTAAAATTCGGCGATTATAGAATAAGTCCACAAGATTCAGAAAAATTGATTTTGGAGGGTAAAATGTTTCGTGCAATTATCCAAACAAAATGGAAAGGCAAAAAGCTGTCTGTGTTTGATTTACGCAAAAAAGCCTGAAAAAATCAGGCTTTTTATTTGAAAATTGGCAGTACCGTACACATTGCCAATTTTACAGAAACGATACTCCCGTTTCCAACACAACAAAGTTACAATTTTTTTTTCAATTTTGCAAGTTTTATCTCGCATTCACATAAACAAATAAATTGTTACAACGTCCGTTTAGTTTCAATGATCTCGTAACCCTCAATAATATCGCCAACTTTGACATCGTTAAAATTTTCGATATTCAGACCACAATCTTGTCCTGATACAACTTCTTTTACATCGTCTTTGAAGCGTTTGAGAGAGCCGAGTTTGCCGGTATAAACCACTATTCCGTCACGAATAATTCGTACCTTCGTACTGCGTTGAATTTTACCGTCTAAACACATACATCCCGCAATTGATCCAACTTTCGTGATTTTAAATACTTCTCTGATTTCAAGATTACATGTAACCTTCTCTTGAACATCCGGTGCCAACATGCCTTCGAGCGAATCTTTCACCTCCTCGATTGCTTTGTAAATAATGGAGTACAGACGAATATCTATTTGTTCGCTTTCGGCCAATTTTCGTGCTGCAACAGACGGACGAACTTGGAAACCGATAATCAAAGCATTGGATGCAGATGCAAGAACAACATCACCTTCAGAGATTTGACCAACCGCTTTGTGAATAACATTGACCTGAACTTCCGGTGTTGAAAGTTTCAATAACGAATCCGACAGTGCTTCGACCGACCCGTCCACATCTCCTTTAACGATAATATTGAGTTCTTTGAAGTCACCAATCGCAATACGACGACCGATTTCGTCCAACGTAATGTGTTTTTGTGTTCGCAAGCCTTGTTCACGCTGCAACTGCATACGGCGTGTGGCAACCTCTTTAGCCTCTTTATCGGAAGGCGTAACATTAAAACCATCGCCTGCTTGCGGCGCTCCGTTCAAACCCAACAGCAAAATTGGTTGAGACGGACCTGCTTTTTGAATGGAATGATTTCTCTCGTTGAACATCGCTTTCACGCGACCATACGTGCTTCCTGCCAAGATATTATCTCCAACGGAAACAGTTCCGTCTTGAATCAAGATATTGGCGATAAATCCGCGACCTTTGTCAAGCGAAGCCTCGATAATTGTGCCTTTCGCTCGTTTTTTAGGATTCGCTTGCAAACCTAAAATATCGGCTTCCAAAAGTACTTTTTCGAGCAACTCCGGAATACCCGTACCGTGTTTTGCAGCAATATCCTGACTTTGATATTTTCCACCCCATTCTTCTACTAAAAGATTCATTTCCGCAAGGGCCTGCTTGATACGCGTAGGATCTGCAGTCGGTTTATCAATTTTATTAATCGCAAAAACAATCGGAACATTACCGGCTTGTGCATGATTAATCGCCTCAATGGTTTGAGGCATGATTCGATCATCTGCGGCAATCACGATGATTGCGATGTCCGTAACTTTTGCACCACGTGCACGCATCGCCGTAAACGCTTCGTGACCGGGCGTATCTAAAAATGTAATGTTACGGCCATTGTCGAGTGCTACTTCGTAAGCACCAATGTGCTGTGTAATTCCGCCTGCTTCGCCGGCAATCACATTCGCACTTCGAATATAATCCAAAAGTGACGTTTTTCCATGATCAACGTGTCCCATCACCGTAACGATAGGAGAACGTGACACCAAATCTTCCGGATTGTCGTCTTCCTCAACCTCCGAAAGCGTTTCAACGACATCTGCTCCGACAAATTCAATTTTGAAACCGTATTCATCTGCCAAAAGCGAAATAATCTCGGCATTCAAACGCTGATTGATCGACACAAATTGTCCGACCGACATACACGTGCCAATGATCGAAGTCACAGGGACATGCATCATTGTTGCCAGTTCATTCGCTGTCACAAATTCCGTTACTTTCAAAACACCGGCTTCTTGCTGTGCACGCATCGCTTCTTCTTGCATCTCATCAGCAACTTTACTACGTTTTTCACGACGGTGTTTAGAGAATTTCGACTTTCCTGTTGTGCCTAAGCGTGCTAATGTTTCCTTGATTTGCTTTTCAATTTCGTCGTTGTCAATTTCCGTAGCCGGTCGTCCTTTACCTTGTTTGGCAGGTTTAGCATCTTTTTTCCAACCTGCTTTTTCGGCATTTTTTATGGCTTCTTTGATATCAATACTTTTCTCTTTCTTGATGCGTTCACGCTTTTTCTTAGAGCCGGAAGGCGATGCCGAAGTTGTTGGTTTTTTGTTGAACTGAGATAAATCTATAGTTTGTCCGGTAACTTTCGGACCTGTAAGTTCTACGTGTTTAGTTTCGATATGCTCAATAACACGCTCTTCAACAACTGGAACCTCTTTGGGGACTTGCTCTTGAACAACTTCAACTATCGGTTCTTTTTTAGGAGTTTCTTTTGATTTTTCCGCTTTTTCAGAAGATTTTTTGATGTCTTTCTTTTTGGCTCTTTCCTCTGTCGCTTTTGCTTCCCGAGCTTCTTTCAATTCGTTTTTAGATTTTTTGTCGGGACGAGTTTTAGTATTAAGACTGCTTAAGTCTATTTTTCCGAGAACCTTTGGTCCCGCTGTTGCTTCATCATCATCTGATTTTTCGTCAATAACAGGTTCTTCGTCTTTCTTTTTTGACTCCGTTTTTTTCTTAGGTTTTTCGGGAGTTTCAACTACCTGTTCTTCTTCAACAACTTCTTCCTTAACTTTGGGTTCCGTTGTTTTGGTAGCTGAACTTACTTCCACTGAACTTGTCGAATGTGTCGAGGCCTTTTTTTCAAGTGTTGCTCCCTTGATGATATATTCTTCCTCCTCCTCTTTTTCCGCCTCTTTCGGGGCTTTTTCAAGAGTAACCGTTTCTTTCTTTTGGTATTCCAACGCTATTTTTTCTGCGGCTTCTTTGGCTTTTTTGTCACCTTGAAATTGTGTTTCCAAAGCGATATACATATCGGAAGAAAGCTTGGAATTAGGATTAGAATCTACTTCAAATCCTTTGCTTTCCAAAAACTCAATAACTGTTGGCACGGCGATATTAAACTCTTTCGCCGCTTTTGAAAGCCTGATGCTTTTAACTTCTTCTGACATGTTTCCTCCCTCTTTTTTTGTTTTATTGGGGCGGGGTTTGCCCGCCCTTTCTTTTACGAGGGCACGCAGACCGTGCCCCTAACCTATCTTTATTATTCAAATTCCGCTTGCAAGACTTTCAATACATTTTGAATCGTTTCCTCCTCCAAGTCCGTACGTTTTTCGAGTTCTTTCGCAGGAATTGCCAATACATCTTTTGCCGTGTCACAACCGATAGCAGTCAATGCATCAATAACCCATTGTTCGATTTCATCATTGAACTCTTGCAAGTCCACATCTTCGTAATCTACATCAACCGTATCGCGATACACATTGATTTCGTAGCCTGCCAAGCGTCCTGCAAGTTTGATGTTATGTCCGCCTTTTCCGATTGCCAACGAAACTTGGTCGGGTTTCATAGTGATATCAGCGGTTTTATCTGCTTCATTCAGCTTAATACCCAAAATTTTCGCAGGGCTCAGCGCACGAGTTATCAGCAGTTCCGAATTACCTGTCCAGTTGATAACATCAATATTTTCGTTGCGTAATTCTCTCACAATGCCATGAATTCTCGACCCTTTCACACCAACGCAAGCACCCACAGGATCAATACGGTCGTCGTAAGATTCTACGGCAATTTTAGCACGTTCGCCCGGTTCACGTTCAATACGTTTAATTGTAATAAGTCCATCGAAAATCTCGGGGATTTCCTGCTCCATAAGGCGCTCAAGAAATACGGGCGAAGTCCTCGAAAGAATAATTTGCGGCGTTGCGTTCCGCATTTCCACTTTCAGAACAATGGCTCGAATGGTGTCGCCTTTACGATAAAAATCCGCAGGAATTTGCTCGTTGCGTGGCAATGTCAACTCTATTCCTTCATCATCAAGAACCAAAATTTCACGTTTCCAAACTTGATACACTTCGCCCGCCATCACTTCTCCGATGCGTTCTTTGTACTTCTTATAAACGTTGTTTTTTTCATATTCTTGGATTTTTCCAACCAGGTTCTGACGAATCGACAAAATTTCACGACGACCAAAATCTTTCATGAAAATCTGCTCCGAAACTTCTTCGCCAACTTCGAAATCCGGTTCTATTTTGATGGCATTAGAGTACTCTATTTCGGTGTTTTCATCTTCTAATTCTCCATCTTCCACGATAGTCAAATTGCGATAAATTTCCAAATCTCCTTTGTCGATATTTACAATGATATCAATGTTTTCATCGGTGCCATATTTTTTTTGCAACATGCCTCTGAATACATCTTCCAAAATACGCATCATTGTTTCGCGATCGATGTTTTTAAATTCTTTAAATTCTGAGAAACTCTCAACCAAATTAATGTTGTCCATGGTGAGTTTTTGTTAAAAGATTAATACTATTTTTGTGCTTTTTTGATCGGTATAATTGATTGTAATGGGTAGGTCATGACCTGCCCCTACAGGTGTTTTGGAGGCTGAGCCTGTCGAAGCCTTTTTTGTTTTTTTGATTTCGGGTAAAACCTGAAAATTCTCTTCTGTTGCTTCCACGAGTTTTCCTTTGATTTCTGCACCGTCATTCATAATCACATGCACGTTTCGTCCCTCGTTTTTCTTGAATTGACGAGGTACTCGCAAAGGTAAATCCAATCCTGCCGACGAAACATCCAGCCCAAAATCCTCTTGTTCTCTATCCAAATTTCCTTCGATATGACGGCTCAAAGCAACGCAATCGTCAATGGTAATGCCACGTTCACTGTCGATGAACACACGAATTTTATTGTCGGTTTTCACGCGGAGTTCCACCAAAAAAACATCCGTTCCCGAAAGTTTTTCGTCTATTAGATTTTGTATTTTCTGTTCGTTTATCATATTTTTTTGTAACAAAAAAGAGGCTCCCGCCCCTCTCATTCTACACGATTACATCGCTCACTCATCTCTCTACCTCTCTCCCTGTGTACCTCGGGCGGGACTTGAACCCGCACTCCCTCAACGGAAACAGGATTTTAAGTCCTGCGTGTCTACCAATTCCACCACCAAGGCAATTTTGCGATGCAAAGGTACGAAAAAAAAATGAGATTACCAAAAAAATCTGTATCTTTGCAAAAAACTTTTCAAAATCAATGACCGAGCCGTCTGTATCATATCGTTATTTCGTTGAATTAGCCTACAGCGGAGCTCCGTTTTGCGGTTGGCAAATTCAGGATAATGCCGTTACTATTCAAGGTACATTGGAAGAAGCGTTTTCTCGCATTTTACGTGAAACTATTGCTCTCACAGGTGCAGGACGTACAGATACCGGCGTACACGCCAAAAAATATGTTGCGCACTTCGACACTTCACAGTTTTTTAATGAGCAAGATTGCTTGGCTTTGTGCAAAAAAATAAATTCATACTTGCGAGAGTCTATTGTCGTTCGTAAAATCTATCAAGTATCAAACGATTTACACGCAAGATTTTCGGCAGTTTCTCGAACATATCAGTACGTTATTTCGCTCGAAAAAAATCCGTTTATAGTTGATTTTTCTTACGAATTGCACAGAAATTTAGATGTAAACCGCATGAACGAAGCATGTAAAATTTTGCATAAATACACCGATTTTTCTTGCTTTTCAAAAGCACATACCCAAACAAAAACCAACTTATGCACCATCCAAAAAGCCATTTGGAAACGCGAAAAAAACGGTTTGATTTTTACCATTCAAGCCAATCGTTTTTTGCGAAACATGGTGCGATCCATTGTCGGCACAATGATTGAAGTGGGACAACACAAAATTTCGTTGGACGATTTTCGCAAAATTATCGAAAGCAAAAACCGTTGTGAAGCAGGGTTGTCCGTTCCTGCGAAAGGACTTTTTCTAGCGGATGTTTCTTATTGATTGTTTTGCACAAGCGGCAAAAGGCAAATGGCGAACGGCAAATGAAAATGGTAAATGAATCGTGTGCCATTTGCCGTGCACCGTGTGCCGTTAGAGAACATTCATCAATTGTTCCTTGATTTTCTCCAACTCGTCTTTCATTTCGACAACAATTTTTTGAATATTCACATCATTCGCTTTTGAACCGATTGTGTTGATTTCTCTGCCAATTTCTTGTGTTACGAAGCCCAATTTTTTGCCTGCATACTCTTCGTTGAGCGTGTCTAAAAAATAAGAACAATGTTTTTCCAAACGCACCTTTTCTTCACTGAAATCAATCTTTTCGAGATAGTAGAACAATTCCTGTTCAAAACGATTTCCATCAATGGATGAAAGTTCAAGCCATTTTTCGAGGTTGGTTTTCATACGCTCTTTAATCGCCGAAATACGCGATTTTTCAAAGGCTTCAACCTTTTTTAACAACGATTGAATGTTTGAAACTCGAGTTCTAAAATCATCCTCCAAAACTTGCCCTTCGTGTAAGCGAAACTCTTCAAATTTGGCAACAGCTTTCATTACCGTATTTACCACGTATGTCCATGTTTTTTCATCAATTTCAGGTGTTTCACAATTCAACACATCGGGCATTTTCATGGCAATTCTCAATACATCGGATTGTAAGTTTTGTTCGCTGGAAATATTTTTTAATTCCGATAAATACTTTTCTAAAATAGATTTGTTGATCGTTGATGAACTTGTGTTTTGCTCCGTTTGAAAGGTCAGCATACCCTCTGCTTTTCCGCGTTGCAACAAGGGCGACAAAATCTGTCGCAGTTCCAATTCTTTTTCTCGAAACTGATTTGGAATTTTGAGCGTCAAGTCTAATTGCTTTGAGTTTAACGATTTGATTTCAAACGTTATTTTTTGATTGGGCAATTCTTCTACATGTTTGCCGAATCCGGTCATGGATTTAATCATCGTGTATTTTTTTGCAAAGGTACGAAAAAAAATCGTATCTTTGTATCATGAAAAAAACATCTTTATTCGCAGTTTTAGCGTTTTCGGTGCTAACTGTACAATGTCAATCGCCTCAGCGAAATGACGATATTAACCCTCAAACCGGACAACGTTTTGATCTTCGCTTGGGTGCCGAGCGCATCGAAGTTTTTTTGCCGAAGTTAGAAGGCAGAGCCGTTGGATTGGTCGGCAATCAAACCAGTCGAGTTGGTGAAACTCATTTAGTTGATACATTGTTGAGTTTGGGCGTAAATCTGAAACGGATTTTCTCTCCCGAACACGGCTTTCGTGGTGATGTTGAAGCCGGTGCACACATTCTGGACGGAAAAGACTACCTAACAGGACTTCCGATTATTTCGCTCTACGGCAGAAATAAAAAGCCAACAGCAGAACAAGTCGCAGGTTTAGATGTGATTCTTTTCGATTTACAAGATGTCGGAACTCGTTTTTACACGTACATTTCCACACTTCACTATGTGATGGAAACCTGTGCAGAAGAAAACATTTTGCTGATTGTTTTGGATCGCCCAAATCCAAACGGGCACTTTATTGATGGACCGATTTTAGAGCCAAGACAACGCTCTTTCGTTGGAATGCACCCGATTCCAATCGTTCACGGTATGACCATCGGTGAATATGCCAAAATGATCAACGGCGAAGGGTGGTTGCCAAACGGCATGCAAAGTCCGTTGGTTGTGATAACGATGGAAAATTATTGTCGCCACAAACCGTATTTTTTACCTGTTCCTCCATCACCGAATTTGCCTACGCCACGCTCGATTGCACTGTATCCAAGCACTTGTTTTTTCGAGGGTACACACATCAGTCTTGGACGTGGAACGCCTACACCATTTGAAATTTTTGGAGCACCTGCGTTTCGAGGAAACCCCGAGTTTACGTTCACATTCACACCTCGCCCAATTCCCGGAAAAAGCGAGAATCCACCATTCAACGGGCAATTGTGTTACGGTGTGGATTTAACGCATCTTTGTGTTGATGAGATTCGTGCCGAGCGCCGAATCAATTTGTCATTTGTGATAAAGGCGTTTCAAAATCATCCTGACCAATCTAATTTTTTCTTGCGAAATAGTTTTTTCGACCGATTAGCCGGCACAAGCACTTTGCGTCAGCAAATCCTTGCAGGTTATTCGGAAGAGGAAATTCGCAAAACCTGGCAACCGGGGTTGACTCAGTTTATCGAAATGAGACGGCAGTATTTGCTTTATAATGAATAAGTTTTGCAAGAAAGTGTTTTACTATCACACGCTAATTCAATAACTTTCTATTCTCGACACCTGTCAATATCTGCATCTGCCGAATGGCGATTTGGTTAAGTTTAATCAAGCGTTCTTTTTGCGATAAACCTTCGTTAATGAAAACAGCATTCAGACTTTCCATATTCGAAAGGCAAATCAACTCGTTGATTGAGGCATAATCACGCATATTTCCGTCTTTTTCGGGATTGGCTTCACGCCATTGTTTGGCGGTAATTCCAAACAGGGCAACATTTAGTACATCGGCTTCAGTAGCGTAAATGATAGAGGTTTGTTGCGGTGTGAGTTCGGCAGGAATAAGATTTTGCTTAATTGCAGAAGTGTGAATGTGATAGTTGATTTTTGCTAATTCGCGTTTGGCAGACCAACCTAAGGATTTTTGTTCTTGTTCTTTTAGACGTTGAAACTCAAGTAATAAATATAGTTTAAATTCGGAACTAATCCAGGATGCAAACTCAAATGCTATATCTTGATGAGCAAATGTGCCACCACCTGTGTATGCTTTTGTGAATATACCTATTGCTCCTGTGCTTTCAACCCATTTTATAGGGCTCATTGTGAAAGCATTATTACCGGCTTCTTTCATAAGGGGGTCGAAATCGACCCCCCTAAAGTTTGGATTGTTAATTTTTTCCCATAATCCTAAAAACTCGATAGTGCTTTTCGCACGCATCCAGTTCTTGACCACATCTTTAGGTTCTTTTGGGTTTTTAATACGAGCGATGTCTGTAATACAGAGATAGCTCTTTCCGGTGATTGCAGACAGCATTTTGATTTCCATACCTTGCACGTTAATGGTTTCTTTTTTGTTCATAATTTTTGATTTTGGTTAATGATTTTGCTGGGGCAGCCTTTTGTCCCCCACATCTATATAAACGCAAAAAAGTCGTTTTTCGTATAAAAAATTCCTTAAAAAATGTTAAAATGTTGATAATTTCCCAAAAATTGTTAATAACCTGCCTCTTTTTTTCGTATCTTTGTCGGTATGTAACGATTTTTTCAAATTATGAAAGCATTCATTCTCGCAGCAGGGTTGGGTACACGATTAAAGCCGTTAACGGAATATATTCCGAAAGCATTGGTTGAAATCAACGGAAAACCGCTCCTGCAAATTCTTATCGAAAAACTGAAGCAAAGCGGCTATACGGATATTGTCATCAATGTTCATCATTTTGCCGATTTGGTTATTGATTTTTTGAATGTTAATGAAAATTTTGGTGTAAACATTCAAATCAGCGATGAGCGTGAACAACTTTTAGATACCGGTGGTGCTATTCTTAACGCACGAAGTTTTTTGGAAAATGTGCCTCATTTTTTAGTTCACAATGTAGATATTTTATCGGATATTAATTTTTCGGAAATACTCGAACACCATGTAAAATCAGATGCTTTGGCAACTATAGCGGTTCGCGACAGAAGTTCCGATCGAAAGTTTTTGTTTAATGAAAATTTGTGTTTAAAAGGTTGGCAAAACACAAGAACGGGCGAAAAACGTCATTGCGAACTGCAAAGCAGTGAAGCAATCCAAGATACAATAGATTGCTTCGCTACGCTCGCAATGACGGCGGAAAAACTTATTCCACTTGCATTTAGCGGCATTCATATCATCAGTTCCGAAATTTTCAAACACATCAAACAACGCGGAAAATTTTCGATAATAGATACTTACTTGAATTTAGCTAAAACTTTTGATATTGGCGGATTTCGACATGATGAGGGGTTTTGGTTAGATGTAGGCAAGCCCGAAAAATTGGAATTGGCACAGCGGTAGGGGTCGAAAATCTTCGACCCCTACGCACAATTTTCAATTTGCAGGAAATGCCAAACTGACAACACTTACGCGAGCTCCTTCTATAGCGGTCAATTTGCGGATACAGCCTTCTATGGTTGCACCGGTTGTTATTACATCGTCCACTAATAAAACATGTTTGTTTTTCAGTGCATTTTCATTATCAACCGAAAACACCTCTTTCACATTTTCCCAGCGACTGAAACGGTTTTTGCGTGTTTGTGTTTCAGTGTTTGTGCGGCGAACAAAAGAGGTCGTATCCACAGGTATTTTCATGGCTTGCGACAATCCGTCTGCAATTTTTTCGCTTTGATTGTAACCTCTGATTTTCCTTCGTTTCGGATGCAATGGCACCGGAATAATGACATCAACCTTTTGAAAATAGGGCGATTTCAGCAAGTCCTTACCGAATACCTTTCCTAAATAAACGCCTATTTCCGGTTTTTTACTATACTTCAACTGATGAATGAGATGTTGAACTTTTCCGGATTTGGTAAAAAACAAAAAGGCTGTTGCCGTTTCCACTTCGGCACGCCCCCAAAATAGTTGACAAACCGCATTGTTCGGATCGTTGTGAAAATTTGTTTTGGGTAGATGAAGCAAACACTCCAAACAAATCAAAGTTTCGTTTTGGTGTAAGTTCTTTCTGCAAGCCAAGCATTGCAAAGGGTACAGGAGGTTTAACAGGTCTTTTAACATGGTTTTTTCCGTTAATGATTTTGTTAATTGGGCGGGCGAACCCCGCCCCTACATTATATATAACGCAAAAAGGTCGTTTTTCGTATAAAAAATTCCTTAAAAAGTGTTAAAATGTTGAAAACTTCCGAAAATTGTTAATAAACCTGCCGTGTTTTCAAAAAAAATTGTATCTTTGCAATCCAAATGTAAAATTAAAATTCAAAACTATGGAAATGTAGCGTAGTTTAAACGCAAAAAAATACATAAACAAACGTTGCAATATTCTTGCTCTTGAAACGTGAGAAATTTCAGAAGATTATTGATGGGATAGTAACGTTCGCCAAAATGCGGACTTACTTATTTTCAATAATGGGTTATTCTCACGACCTCAAGAGCGGATATTTAAGTCCGCTTTTTTTTATTGCCCAAATCAACAAAAACAATTTAAAATTATAAAAATTATATTACAAAAAAACAAAAACTATGAAAAAAAATCTTACATTACTGTTCTTGCTTTTTGCAAGCATGCTTGTTTATTCCCCGAATTCCGCTGTTAGTGCAACCAATTTGGTAAAGGTGACCTGGACGGGCACGGCAGATCCAAACACGCCGCCTGCCGGAGTTACCGTTTCAGACCTAACAATAAGTCCGGTTACCATTTCGGGTACACCGACTGAGGTTGGTGTCTTCACTTATATCATTACAACCATTGGAGATGATGATACATGCGAGCCACACACTATTACTGGAACTATCACTGTAACAATTCCAATGATGGGTTGTAATATGAACCCACCGGGTTGGGGTGAAAGTTTGGGGACTGTAACTTTCGATAGTCGAGGTCATAATGTAGAAATTTCGGGTAATGGTATCACTCAGATTTGGTCTGGTGTAGTTACTGCTACGAATTGTCAAAAAGAGGGTTTTGCAGGTGGAGTAGCAGGTAATTTCAATGCTGATTGTCGTTCCAACCCTGGCTTTCCGGGTGATTTCTTTTCTTGGTGTGCTGTTGTTCGTTTTGCCGATGTTCTTTGTCCTTCACCTTGGCGTGTTCCCACTAGGCAGGATTTTATTGATTTGGATATTGCTATGGGAGGTGATGGGCAAAATCGATTTTCTTCTTCTTCTGCCATTGCCACTTCTCAATTTGTTCAAGATAATTACATCTCTCTTTGGGGAGGTGCGTTCGGAGGCTGGGGCAACAACATTGGTGGTCTGCACAATCAAGGTCTGGACGCCAACTATTGGACTCTGATGGAGGAAGGTGCTACTACTGGGCATAGCTTGGTCTTCGGCGTGCTAGGTACCCTCGGCCCGCAGAATTGGCAGCTCAAGTTCCAGGGCCATTCGCTTCGTTGTGTCCGTTAGTGCTGTCAAGAACCTTGAAAATTGAAAATAGCCGACCCCCATTAAGCTGGCAATAAATCAATAACCAAAACACGTTTGGTCTTTGATGAAATCCTAAATCGATTATCAATTCGATGTCCGATAATCCAAGCAATATCGTTACCCGAACAGAGTAACCAAACTCGTTCTTTTTCGAAGCGAGACAATTTTTGATTGATAAAAAAATCGCTTAGCTTTTGCTTGCCGCCTTGTCCGAAAGGCACAAAAAAGTCGCCTTTTTCCCAACGTCGCAAGGTTAAAGGGAATTCAAGCTTGTCGAAGTCTAATTGTGCGATTTTTGGGTCGATATTTAATACGAAATCTTTGATGTCTATGATGTTTATTGTTGCGATGTTCGGCGGAGGTTCTACCTCCGTCGCATTATCAGCGGTAGGTTGAACCTGCCGAAATAGTCCGACGGAGGTAGAACCTCCGAACGGCTTGATCAATAATTGCCCGTTGTGCGTAATGGCACGATGTGTTTTTGAGGCAAATTGTTTGCCCGAATGTCCACCGATGTGTTTTTGAATAGAGCGGATTTGCGTTGCTGAGAAACCGCATGTTTGCAAAGTCTCGAGATCTTGCAAAGATTGTGTTTCTAAGTCTTGTAAATTTTCCATGCTTTGCAAAATGCTCGCCTTTGCTGATTTTTCAAGCGTTTCTAAGCAGGGGATTAAGTTGTGACGAATGTTGTTTCTCAAATAATAATCATCTGAATTGGTTGTATCTTCGTGGTATTCGAGATTATTTTTTTTTGCATAGTTTTCCAAATCTTGTCTTGAAAATTTGAGTAGCGGACGAATAATTTGCTCTCGTTTTGAAAGCATTCCTCGCAAACCCTTGACACCCGAACCTCGCAAAAGATTGATAAAAAATGTTTCAATCTGATCGTCGGCATGATGAGCAACAGCAACATAATCGTATTTCTCTTTTTCTAACAACTCTGAAAAGTAGGCATAGCGTAAATTTCGAGCAGCCATTTGAACAGATTGTTTCGATTTTTTTTGCTCGGTTTTGGTATCAAAGCGTTTATGAAAAATCGGCAATCCGTAAGATTTTGCTAAACTCTTTACAAATTTTTCATCTTCATTGGAATCTTTTCCGCGAAGTTGAAAATTACAATGTACAATTGCCAAGTCGTTTAGGCTATATTTTTTCAGCAAATCCAAAAGTACAACAGAATCCAATCCTCCGCTAACGGCCACTAAAACACGGTCGGAGGGTTCAACTAACGCTGAAAAATAAGGCAAAAATAACTTGGGTAACGACATAACTTTCCTCAACAATTCTGCAAAGATACAAAAAATGTTGACATCTGTGGCTCTAACGTTCTTTGTTCTCTTTCAAAAGGTCCCTGATTTCTGTCAAAAGTTTTTCTTCGTTGCTTGGTTCTTTAGGCTTAGGTTCAGGTTCTTCCGGAGAACGTTCAAGCCTCTCTTTAAGTGTGTTGATACCTTTGACAAACAAAAAAATACAGAATGCTATAATCAGAAAATTAATTATAGTTTGAATAAAATCTCCATAGCCGATAACAACAGCGGGAGCTACTTCTATACCATTTTCTATCACCGCTTTTTTGATTACAACACTTAAGTCTTGAAAGTGGACACCACCTATCAGCACACCAATAGGTGGCATAATAATGTCTGATACTAGCGAAGCAACTATTTTTCCAAATGCACCTCCGACAATAACACCAACAGCCATGTCGATCACGTTGCCACGTACTGCAAAATCTTTAAATTCTTGAATGAGTTTCTTTTTCTTGCGTTTTTCGGCCATTTGCAATTCTTTTTTGCAAAATAGGGGTGGGTTTTAAACCCGCCCCTACATGCATATTTTGTGATCTCGCCAGGATTCAAACCTGGAACCTTCTGATCCGTAGTCAGATACTCTATTCAGTTGAGCTACGAGACCGTTGTTCGAAAAAGAACTTGCAATGCAAGTTTTCTTCGTGGGAGCTGAGGGATTTGAACCCACGACCCCCTGCTTGTAAGGCAGGTGCTCTAAACCAACTGAGCTAAGCTCCCCTTTCCGAAAATCGGACTGCAAAGATACTACTTTTTTTTGAAAATTCCAAATTTTTGGCGAAAATTTTATTTGGACAGTGTAAGCACCGCAATACTCGGCGGCATCTTAAATCGAAATGGAAACATATTAAAACCGGCACCTGTATCTACAAATAGTCTCTGATTTTCATAGTCATAGAGCCCTCGCCAATGATGTAATGCCAAACGTGCTACACTAAGCCGATGCTGTCCAATCCCAGGTGCGATTTGTCCACCATGCGAATGTCCGGCAAGCGTAAGGTTTACATGTGGAAAATAAGGTTGCAATTTTTCGTTAAAATGTTCGGAGTTGTGCGTAACCATTATGATAAAATTCGACTCGGAAACACCTTTCAACGCTTTTTCCGTATCGGAAAAATTTCCCCAGCGCCTTGTTCTGTGATTGCTATAAACTTCTACGCCGGCTAAAGCTATCGAATCGCTGCCACGACGAAGCCAAACATGCTCATTTCGCAATACATGCCAATTCATCGATTCGTAAATATCTAATAGTTTTTGAATGTTGTTTATGCTGTCTTCGGGAGTTTTCCATCTTAAATATCCGCCGTAATCGTGATTGCCTAAAACCGCGAAAACACCGTCTTTCGCACGAATTTCGGAAAGTAAAGAAACAAATGGAACGAGTTCTGCACTGTGATAGTTTACCATATCGCCTGCAAAAACAACGATGTCTGGATTTTGTGCGTTGATCGAATCAACCAATCGTCTGATGTAGCGTGTCGATACTTGACTACCGATGTGCATGTCCGAAAATAGGACGATTCGGTAGCCTTCGAAGCTTTTCGGCAACGTTTGATCGCTAATTTTTGCATGTCGCACTCGTAAATTAAACGCCTCAAAAACAGACCCGTAAATCATTGCAAAAACACTAAAAACAAGAATACAAACGCCTGTTTGAAACCAATGTCTCGGCGAGGAGATTTTATTTACAAAAGGAATTTTCGACACTAAAAATTGTATCGATAGCATCGCCGAAAACAAAATTTTCAGTGTAGCTATCGCTAACAAAAAGCCATACACGTAAACCTTCAAAATCGGTGTCCAGTGTGCAATAGAGCCAAAAATCAATAGAGCCAAAATCAAAAATACTAAACCCACAATTGAAGCGTAAAATATCCATAAAAATATTTTGTACGTACGTTTTGGCAGTTGCTGTTTATGAGCATTTAGCCAATAGTGAATGATCAAATCCGCAATCCAAACGAGCGTTAAAATAAGTATGACGGTATTTGGTTTTGGAAACGCTTCTTGAGTGATAAAAAACGCGCAAATGGCAAAAAGGAAGCAAGTTTTGGGAGTTATTTTGAATATTTGCATAATTCTAACGAAGATACGAAAAAAAGAACTTTCTGCAAACTTACTCTACAATAAGGAAGTAATTATTTGATTGAGGCATACCTCAACCATATTTGTGTACGCACTGTTTTTCATTGATTTGTGGATTTAGTGGTTAAATGGATCCAATATCTTTAATTCTGAAATACCTTTGAAGTCGTCGCTGTTGCATGTTACAAGCGTTAAATCATGAACAATAGCTGTCGCAGCAATAATTGCATCGGGTAATTTGATTTTTTTGGATTTTCTAATGAGAATAGTTTGTTTTTCGACTTGTTCGGTCAAAAAAAGGCGGTCGATATTTTCGCAAAGTTTTTCTTCTTCTGTCTCTTGAAACGGGAATCCAAAAGCTTCAATGTAGGTTATTGATGAAATATACAAATTATCTTCAACATTCAGAAAATTGTATAAATTCAATTTATCCTTTGCTGAGTAGATGATAATATTTGTATCAATCAAAAATTTATCTCCCTTCCCATTCATCTCTCAGTTGTCTTTGATAAGCGACAGGATCTTCAATTTCGGCAAGAAGGCTCTTAGATTTCATTGCATCTATCATTCTCATTATTTCTCCTGCATTTCCTTTTTTTGCAGATGTGTCAATCTTAACATCTACCTCTTTTACGAAACGGATGTTTTTCAACCATTCTGCTAGCATTTTAGCGTTGCTGGGTTGATCAACAGTCACTGAAATTGTATTCATGAATATTTTTTCTGCAAAGATACAAAAAATAATTGAAATAGCAAGCGGTATGTAGGGCGATGCGCACTACTCAAAACACTCCTAGTTCAATCTCACAAATCGATAAGTAATCGTTCCAACCTGAGTATCCGGAGCATTTGCATCCGGTCTAAAATTTGATCGCATGGCAGCACTTTCAGCTTCTCGCCAAAGCGTTCGGTCGTTAACGGTTGTACCTCTTTGTCCGGCTTCGGCGCGGATAACAACACCTTGCTGATTGACCCAAATTCTTACAACCACCGTACCTTGATCGGGAGAGTCGTATGCAGGTGTTGCCAAATTATTGGCTTGTCGCCCTGCTAAACTGAATGAAATTCCATCACCGGCACCGGGTGCTCCGACATGTGCTGTGGCATCTCTTGTTCCGTCGGGCTGACCTTGATCGCCTGGGCGTTCGGTTACTCCCTCACTTCCACCTTCAGTAGGTCTTCGTGGGGGAAACAGTGCTTGGGGGTTGATTTGAGGCTGTTCGGGTTGAGGCGCAACGGCTTCTTCAGGAGTAGGCGGAGTAGGTGTCTGCTCTACCGGCTCTCGTTGAGCAGGCATAGCAAAATCGCTGTCGTCTTGCGTGGCAAGTTGCTCTGCCGATGACGGCGTTGGTGGCACAAATTGCGAAACTTCGGAAGGAATATCCGGCTGAATATTACCCATGCCATCCAAGCTTATTCCCAAATTTACTTCCACGCCAAATTCCGGAGGAGGCGGATACGGACGGCTCAACGCAAAAAGCAACAGTAAAATCCACAGCAATCCAAGAATGACTACTGTCAATGACGCTGCAATTGTATTTCGTTGACGTTCGTTGAACATTATCTGGGCGAAGTTGCTAAAATAACTCTATGTTCTGTGCCGTTTCTTGCATTGATTGAATTCACGGCATCAATCACGTAAACCACATATTGCAAAGCAACCGACTGGTCGGAACGCAACACAACCGTAGCTCTTGTTTCGTCGGCAATAAGAGGAGCAATAGCAGACTCCAACTGATCTTCACTTACCGGAACAGCAGTACCACCTGCTCCTACATAAAATTGAGCAAACTCATTGATATAAACTGTTACGTTTTGTGTTGCCATTGTTCGACTTTCGCTCCTTGGCAACAGAATATTGATCGCATTCGGAGTAACAATCGTTGATAACAAAATAAAGAAAATCAACAGCAGAAAAACCAAATCCGCCATAGATGCCATGCTGAATTGATCCGAACGTTTATGTCTGGTTGGAATAGGCATAGTTTTTTACTTTACAGGTTCGTTCAATAAATCCATAAATTCGGTTGCTCTTGTTTCTAAAACAAACACCATTTTTTCGATACGAGCAACTAAATAATTATAGCAAATATAAGCAATGATACCGACAATCAACCCCGCAACGGTCGTAACCATTGCTTGGTACATACCCCCGGACAACATTCCGACTTCAACACTTCCACCGGCAGATTCCATCGCAAAAAACACGCGTATCATACCAACAACCGTACCCAAAAATCCGATCATCGGTGCAGCTCCGGCAGTTGTAGAAAGCCAACTTAAGCGACGTTCGAGATTAGCAACTTCGGATTTTCCGACGTTTTCAATAGCAGCATTGATGTCGTTGAGCGGTTTTCCGATGCGTGAGATACCTTTTCCGATCATGCGTGCAATTGGACTATCGGTGTTGGCACAGAGTGACTTTGCAGAATCCAAACGACCATCGTGAACAAAGTCACGAATTGTATTCATGAAATTACTCGGCTCTTTCGAGGATTGATTGATCAAAATCAAACGTTCAATGAAAATGTAGATAGCAATGACCAAAAGTGCTATCAAGGGAATCATAATCCATCCGCCTTGTATAGCCAATTCCATGACAGGAATGCTTTCTGAGGTTCTTTCGATAGGACTTAGAGCGACTTGGTCAAAAATTTCAGGATTTGCGGCTTGTAGAAACATATTTTTGTGTTTTTAATTTTTAGCAACGGACTAAAGCTATCCGCTCCGCAAAGTTACAAAAAAAAAATGGAAAAAACAATTGGATTGAATATTTTTGGGCGAAATCTTCCGTTTCTCGTTTTTTTTTCGTATCTTTGTGACAAATTTATTAAATTAAAAAATTATTTGTATGAAAACAACTCATGTATTAGCTTTGATGTGTGTCGTATTTTTGTTATCGGCATGCTCACGTCCTGCACAGGACACAAACATTCAATGGAGAAACGACCGCACAGGAATTTTTAACGAAACCGGTTTGTTACAGTCTTGGCCTGCCGATGGTCCTCAACTCTTATGGCACACCGATGGTATATTAGGAGAGGGACACTCTTCGGTAGCCATTGATTCGGATAAAATTTATGTTCAAGGAATGATCGAAGGCACTGGCTATCTCTTTGTTTTTGATATGAATGGAAACCTACTGAACAAAGTAGAATATGGCGGAGAGTGGGTTGACAGCCACAGGGGTTCGCGTGCGACACCAACGATTAACAACGGTAGAATTTTTGTTCATACCGGACTTGGTGAATTAGTCTGCTTCGATCAAAACACATTGGAGATCCTTTGGAGAAGAAATGCCATATCTGAATTCGGAGGTAGAAATGTTACTCATGGCGTAACGGAGTCTCCGCTTGTTGTTGGCAACAAAGTTTTCCTTTCAGCAGGAGGAACAGAACACAACATTCTCGCCTTAAATGTAGCAGACGGTTCGGTAATTTGGTCGTCTCCGGGAATGGGCGACCCACCCGGGTATTGCTCTCCGATTTTTATCGCTAATCAAGAGGTTCCGCAAATTGTAACCACAATGGGACAGCATATTCTTGGTCTTGAGCTTACAACCGGGAGGGTACTTTGGTCGTATCCTTTCCCAAGCATCAGAGGAATCAATCCAAACTCGCCACTTTATGACGGAACAAGTATGATTTTGGTTTCCGCCGGTTACGAGAGAGGGTCGGTTATGCTCCGCTTAACCAACGGTGGTCGTTCTGTTGAAAAAGTATGGGAAAACGACGACCTCAAATCCAAGCACGGTGGTATCGTGAGAATTGGAGACTATGTTTATATGGGTGGTGATGCACGTGCTATGAGATTTTGGCACGCTGTAAATTGGTACACGGGTGAAATTGCGTGGAGAGACAACACGTTTTCGCCGGGAACTATCATCGCCGATGGAAACGGCATGTTGTATTTTTATTCCGACCGTGGAGATATGGCTTTGGTTAGAGCTAATCCTGAAAGATTTGATTTGGTTAGCCAGTTTCGCATAAACTTAGGTACCGGACAACATTGGGCACACCCCGTAATTTCCAATGGAGTTCTGTATGTTCGTCGTGGAAATACTTTGATGGCATTCAGAATTGCTCCGTAATAATAAGCATAGCAAGGGCAGATCCACGCGGGTCTGCCTTTGTTTTCAGAAAAACCGTAAAACAAACAAAAAAGCACAAATAACATGAAACAAACAACTATTTTTCTCGCAATTTTATTTGCCGGACTTTCTTTATCGGCACAGCATGTTGTTGAATGGCGATTTGATCGCACAGGCGTTTTCAGCAAAGAAACCGGATTATTAACATCGTGGCCTGCCGGAGGTCCGGAAATGCTTTGGTACGCCGAAGGATTGGGCAATGGACACAGTTCTGTGGCTATTGCAAACAACAGAATTTTTGTTACCGGAGAGCACGAAGATGTGGGCTACCTTTTCGTATTTGATTTGAATGGAAATCTTTTGCACAGAATTAAATATGGTTCCGAGTGGACACACAGTTATCCGGGTGCTCGCAGTACGGTGGTGCCTTACGATGGACGAATATACGTTGTTAGCGGAATGATGTTCATGGTGGCTTACGATATTGCAACCATGCGAGAGCTTTGGAGAATAGATCACGCCGAAGTCTTTGGTGCTGAAAATATCCGACACGGCTGGGTGGGTGCACCCTTGATTGTCGGCGAAAAATTGATTATTGCACCTGGTGGCGAAGAAAACAATGTTGTTGCTCTAAATCGAATAACCGGAAATATCATTTGGGCATCTCGAGGAAAAGGTGGACGTGGAGCGTTCAATGCCCCAATTTTTCTCAGCGATCAGGAAGTTCCTCAAGTTGTTGTCAAAATGACCAACGGCGTTATAGGGATTGATATTTCTAACGGAAATTTGCTTTGGCATCATCCACATGCCGGCGGATCAACACAACATCCAAACACCCTCGTTTATCATGACAATATGCTTTTTTCTTCGACTGCTCACAACACCGGCATGCAAATGCTACGCTTGACCAACGGCGGACGAAATGTAGAACAAGTTTGGACAAATCAGGAAATTAACAACAGAAATGGTCATGCGGTGAGACTTGGCAATTATATTTTGACGTCCAACGAACGACCGGGTATTTGGTTTTTAATCAATTGGTACACCGGTGAAATTATGTTCTCGGACAATTCAATTAATACCGGAGCCGTCATTTTTGCCGATGGAATGTTTTATATCTTGACGGAAAGAAACGAAATGCTTTTAGTAAGACCAAACATGGAACGCTTGGATGTCGTCAGTAGTTTTCCAATCACTATGGGAACCGGTGCTCGATCTTGGGCTCATCCTGTGATTTATAACGGTGTTTTATTCATTCGTCATGGTGATGCTTTGATGGCGTATAGAATAAAGTAAGTGGTCATTCCCGCCTTTGCGGGAATCCCCCAATAGCAGGGGGATTGCGGGTCAAGCCCGCAATGACGGTGAGAAAACAGAAAAAAAACACGATGCTTAACCTACTCCTAAACTCGTTATTTTTACTATCCCCGGCAACAGTAACGCAAGCAACAGAACCCGATGTAATCCTTATGGAATTAGACGAAGTAACTATTACTTCGCAACACGGCGATCAACGATTACTTGATATCCCTACCTCCATTACAACAATCACAGCTCGAACGCTTGAAAACGCCAACATCACAACGATGGAACAATTGGCAGGTTTTGTTCCCGGTCTTAACATCCTCACACAAACGCCAGGACGCCCGAATTTGGTTATTCGTGGTTTGACCAGCGACGAGGTAAGCCCGACAGCACAGCCACGTGTTTCGGTCTATTTCAATCACGTGCCGATTAGTCGTGCATCGATGGCGATTACCGAACTTTACGATATGGAACGTGTCGAAGTGTTGAAAGGTCCGCAAGGCACGCTTTTCGGACGAGGTGCGCAAGCCGGTGCGATACATTTTATCACGAGACGACCGGGCAACGAGTTTGGCGGACACGTTACCGCCGGTTTTGGAAATTTTGGCGGAATGCACTTTGAAGGTGCTGCCAGTGCATTTGTCATTGATAATGTTCTTGCAGTTAGAGCCGCTTTAATTTATATAGATCACAACGGCTGGATAGAAAATACAATGGGCGGAACGCTCAATGGGAGAAATACGACAGGAGGGAGAGTTTCAGTATCATTTACGCCGCAAAACAGCCGTTTTAGTGCCGATTTAATCATCAATGAACAGCGTGACCGCTTGCCCGGAACGGCATTTATGAGCCGAACATTTCCGAATGCTGATGGCGATTTCGATATTTTCAACCGTGTGGCATCGCTTTCTTCGCTCGATGGCAGAGGCGAGGATTTGCACAACAACCGTAACGTTTTGGGAATGATTCTCAATATGAGATATCGCATTAACGAGAATAGTTATATCAGTTCTATTACTTCGTTTTTTGAAAATTCTTTGCATTCAAGATTTGATGGCGATGGTTCGCAATTTCCGATTTTAGATATGCAAGAACTCGTAAACAGCAACCAATTCACGCAAGAAGTTCGCTATAATTTTTCTGACGGCAACCGATTTTCGGGTATCGCAGGTGTGAATTTTTGGACTGAAAATGTAGATCATACGCATCAATTTGGCTTTAATGAGCAATATTTGATTGGCTTGTTCGCTCCGATGTTTCAGCAGATGTTACCGCCCGGCATGGAACTCCCTCCCGGATTATTTCCAACAATGCCGAACTTATTTCCGGTGCCAGGTTTACCGGGATTTTTGTTTGGACAGCCGCTGATTCCTTTTGTGCCTCTTCCGGAATTTCACGAGGAAAAAAACTTTACCGAAGCCACAAACCGTGCGTTTGATGTGTTTTTTGATGCAACGTATCGCCTATTGCCAAGGTTGAGCGTAACAGCAGGCGTACGTGGAACATTTGAAAATTTCTCCATTCAAAACCGTGCGTGGCACAGCGATGGAGACCCATCTACACTTGGACAACTATTTGGAATGGCACCAAATATCTTTTTTGCAGTGAGAGATAATCCAAGACACAGTGAATCGTTTTCTGCATTCACTTGGCGAGCGAGTTTGAAGTATGATATTACCGATAATTCGAATGTTTTCGCAGGGTATTCGAGAGGACATCGTCCGAGTGTGCTACAACATAATGAGGCAGGAGATTTGCGAATTGTAGATGCAGAAACGCTACACAGTTTTGATGTTGGTTATAGACTTATTAACAACCGTTTGATGGCTGATGTGTCGTTGTTTTATCAACTTTACAGAAATTTTCAATCGTGGAGATGGGCGCAAGGTATGGGAATGGATCAATTTGATGCAGGAAATGCGACTAATTTTGGTGCGGAAATCTCCGGACGATTTTTGGTCAATGATCATTTGGTTGTGTTTGGAAACTATGCATTCACACACGCAACATTCGATGATTATGACAATAATGGCGATCCACAAGCGATGGCAGGCAACGTTTTTCGCTTAACGCCAAGACATAGTTTCTTGCTCGGTTTTACAGCAGGTTTCAACGTAGCAAATAATATTCGTTTAACGTTCACGCCAACATTCAGATGGCAAGATCATATTTTCTTTGAAGACGCCAACGATCCGGGCATCGAACAAGATGCTTACGGCTTGTTGAACGCAAATCTTGCTGTAACCTTCAAGCAACAGCGATTGACACTATCCATGTTTGGTAATAATTTAACCAACGAAAATTATCTTATCGGAGCAGGTAATACCGGTGCGATGTTTGGTATTCCAACATTCGTTCCCGGAGCACCAAGAATGCTTGGAGCGAGATTGACTTGGAGGTTTGGAGCGTAAAAATAGCCTAAATTCTGTCCTTTAAGCCAATTCTACTTTTATCTCGCCATCAGTAAACTGTTGGCAAACATTGTTAAGCTACGTAAATGCTGTTCGTTTCGGAAGTCAATGTTGTTTTTTCGGATAAATGTTTCGAGTTGCGGATGCACTTCACGGTATAGGTGAAGGAAATTTCGTCTTGTGGCTTGGTAGACTACGTTGTTTTTCATTAGGTAGTGTTGATGTCTTACCCGATGTTCCGTATTCTGAGGAAGTCGATTGGTAAGTGGTGCAGGAGAACCTTGGCCACCTGTACCAACATGAAGATAAGTAAGTCTATCTACTGTTGCTGTGTTGAGAGGTATGCCATAAGCACCTCTTCTTGCATCTCGTATCACAATATGTTTTTTGTGCAACAACGTGATGGGGCCATCTTGAATAATAACTGCGAATCCTTGATTGCGTACAGGTACAAAAATGTCGTTACCTATCTCAATATGTGTGAGGTTTGCTTGACGAACAAGATTCAAAATTTCATTAGTCTCAGGGTGGATAAGTTGCATCTCTTGCAAAATAAAATTGTAATTCAGCATTGCCCTGATAGGGTCTCCATACATGAAATGTACGATTCCAACACGAAATTCATCGTAAAAAAACGGACGTTCCTCTTGAACATCAGCAATAACTTGAGCTTGGCTAACCAAATAGCCAAGTAAGCAGATGACTAAGACTACTAAATGTTTCATGGTGTTTGTGATTTATGGTTTTAATATCGTTGAACAGACTACAAACCTGGCACGGTTATAATCCTTCCTGGTCTTGGTGTTCTCGTATCTCTGCCTCTTGGACTTCGATCCGACTCTGCGAATTTGTAGATAAATCCAACCGAAATAGCACTAACATCAATCAAATTTGCGGAATTTAAACCAAAATAACGATTGATAATCTCTTCATTAGGTCGCTGGTCACTTACTGTCCGTGTTCTCTTCCAGCCCAAACTCATAAAATTAAGTGCAACTTCAAGATTGATATTCCGGAATAAATTATAGGATAAAACGGGAACGATGTTAATGCCCAAGGAGTTCAAAGAATATTCATTTTCTGCCGGCTGGCGATCAAACGACACACTTGTGTTTCCACTCAAAATATGTATTTCGGCTTTTGCAAACACAGAAAATCTCCCGAATTCCGCAAACGTATAACGAACAAAAGGCTGAATCCCCCAAAGGAAGGTGTTTCGTACCCTCCTGTTTTGTCCTCCTACCCAAGTACTTTCACGAACAGTGGATTCGTACATAAAACCGATACTTCCCCCTACTGCAAATCGACTCATTTGGTAGCCGAACGTGGGTACAATAGAGGTTTTGGTGAAGGTTTCTTTCGTATTCCAATTTGAACCTCTCAATTCTTGAACGTTTCGTTTGTAGCCAAAACTACTTCCAACGAACCACGATTGTGCTTGCAAGATGGTAGCGAAAGAAGCCAGTGTTAATGTAAAAACAAAATTTTTCACGATAACGGGGGTATTTATTGTTTAAAAATACGTTGCTTAAAAGTACCGACATAGGTATGAATTACGAAAATATACAAACCATTCGGTAAATGAGATATATCAACTCGTTCGTGATGCCCTCTGAGTTCCTTCACTCTTTGGCCAAAAACATGGTATATTTCTATACTTTGAATCGCCATATCCGAAGATTGGATGTAAACCAAGCCTTGTGTTGGATTTGGGAAAACAATCAAATTTACAGTTTCGCAAATATCCGGAACAACCTGTGTACTTATTCCATAGGTGCGTCTGATATAGTCTATTGCTGCTCCTGCTTGAACCAAAGGTCCGATGGGCTGATCGGTTTGAATGGGTCTTGCTGTATTGATTAAGATTCTTCTCAACCATTGCGGAGTTTTATATTCTCTCGGCAGATCCATAGTTGCCGATAAAATCAGTGCTGCTACGCCTGCAACCATTGGGCTTGCCATTGAGGTTCCGTCAAGATTTGTAAAGCCATTTTCAGGTATCGTGCTCAATATACCTGATCCGGGTGCAGCAATATCCACCCAATGACCAAAAGTAGAAAAACTCGAACGTGCACCATTTTGAGCTATTGAACCTACAGCTAAAGAGTTTGCAAAACCTGCCGGAAAACTCAAGTTGGAGTTATTGGCATTTCCGGCTGCGGAGATTACCAATCCACCATTCATGACTTCACCTCCGCCATGTCTTGTGAAATAGTCAACAGCAGCCTGTCCTGCTGCTGTATTTCCCGGTCCTCCCCAACTGTTGTTGACAATCGCGGCTCCATTATCAGCAGCATAGACCATAGCAGCATTACCCTCAAACATATTTCTACCTCGTCCAGCTCTAAAAGCCATGATAGAAACACCTCTGGAGTCGCCCCAACCACCCGCAACTCCTGCAATTCCTGCGCGATTATTTGTTCGAGCACCGATAATACCTGCAACATGTGTGCCATGACTTTCAGCTCTGTACGGCGGGCTAAGATCCGGATTATTATCCACAAAATTCCAACCATGGACATCGTCCACAAAGCCATTGCCATCATCGTCAATACCGTTACCGGGAATTTCACCGACATTAATCCAAAGGTTACCCATCAAGTCCGGATGACGGGTATCTATACTGTTGTCAATAACTGCAACGATTACTCGCGGATCGCCTGTCACGTAAGCCCAAGCAGCTTCCACACCGATACCTGCACTAGCGTTCAAGCCCCACTGTCCGCTAAACATTGGATCGTTGGCACCCAAGAAAAAGTCTGTAAAAACAGGAACTTTTTCTACCAACTGAACAATACCTGATTTTTGGAAGCCTTCTAGCAAGATATTTAAATCTGTGCTGTCAGTAAACGTAATTTCATAAAAGAGGTCCAAACCAAACTCTCGATGGCGTTCAACAAAGCGAGGGTCGGTTCTAAAAATAGGCCGCATTTCAACCGTTGAAGTTCTTGTGACAACTTGGTCTATTTCTGCTACATGAGTTCTAAATGGAGCTGCCTCTTCCGATTGGTGAAAAACACGTTGAATGGAGCGTTCTTGCCTTAGCTCCAAAATTTCACGTTCAAAAAAATCGCGTTCAAATTTGATGTGAATTACATCGCTGCGATATGTTTGTGCAGAAAGCACCAAACTTCCCAAAAATGCACAAAGAGTATAGAGTAAGCGTATATTTTTCATAGAATTTACTTTTCCACAAATATACGAAAAAAAAATGAAATAACCAAATGATACTCAAAATAAAAACAGCTTAAATCTTGTCTTTAAGCCTAGATAACAAAAAACCGCCCTAAACGGAGCGGTTTTTTGAAAAATTCCTTATGGATCATCATCAGGGGGTCGGTACAGGTGGGAACACAAAAGAGTAATGTATAAACTCTTGTACTTTGCCTCTACCAATGGTGATCAGAACAAACGAGTATGTATCCGGAGCTCCTAAGAAAGGAACACTCACACCATTTGAGCTAGCTCTGAGCACCACACTTGAGATTGTGCCATCGGCAAGTTCTTCCTTCAAAGTAGCGATATCGCCAGGTAAAACTACTCCCGGAATTACTGCGATTTTCACAGAATCAACATCACTTCCAAGCACCACATCTGCCAACGCAAAGTTTACTCCAGCAGTGTCTGTGAAACGTCCTGCGAATTCGATTTCTGCAGAGAAGTCTGCACAATCAACCCATTCAACATTTACCGGATCACTTTCTACGACGCCGAGATGATTGATAGCTTGTACGGTATAGATTCCATCTGTTTCACCGATCTGTACACCAAGAGTGTCAAAAACTCCCATAATACTCAAAGTAGCTGTTCTAATAGGGGCTCCTGCAACATTTCTCACAGTGTCTCCGTCGAGGAACCATAAAAATTCTGTTGCAAACGGAGATCTTGCGGTTAACATTACAGCAGGAGAAGGACACCAATTCATGATAACTCCGTTTATAACGGTATCGTTAGCGCCTTTGGTAATAGTTGGCTTTATCGGTAGTTCAGGTGCGACCAAACGTACTTCATGTCGCAAACTAGCTGGTCCTACTCCTTGATTTGTAACAGCAGCAACTCTAAAGAAGCCACCGTAAGGGTAAGTGCTATCCGTAGGTTGAACTAAAAGAGTTGGTCCCGTTTGTCCTGGGATAATAGTATAGCCTACTCCCGTCGCTCCGGTTCCTCTACTCCACTGCCAAGATATAATTTCATCAGAAGTTGTTTCGGCAGGTACTGCCGTTAGCGTTACGCCGTGTGCAGGAGGTGTGTTAGCATTTGCTCCTGTGATAGCTGGTGCCGGAGCAAGTCCCGGTCTATCAGGATCAAGCCTCCAGTCATCTTGACAAGCCGTAAAGATGAAAGCCGACAACGCCAAAGTCATTATATAAAACATTATTTTTTTCATGTCGTTTTTTGTTTTTGTGTTTATTATTGTGTTTCTATTCTTTTGTGCTTTTTACACTCTTTATGGCGTTGGCCTGATTATTTCGTTTTGTGGTATTCCTGAGACGCTCACTTCTACCATCGGAATAGGTAATACTGCTCTACGAACATCAAAGTTGCTAATCATTACTCGTGTTTGACCCGGCACTCGGCTCATGATATCTCCTCTTCTGCGTAGGTCGAACCAGCGGTGTCCTTCTTGTGATAACTCACGAACACGTTCGTCGGCGATAAATGCCAATAGCGCCGCTTGGTTGTTCGGTAAGTGTGTGTAGTCAGTGATTGCCCTGTTGCGCTGAGCTACTTGGAAAAGCGCTTGTCTTGCGGCATCAATTTGATTTTGCTGAGCAAGGGCCTCGGCTCTAATCAACCACATTTCGGATGCACGGAAAACAGGGATATTGTTTACAAAGTTTGCGTTTGGATACTTTCTTGTGAACCATGCGCTATCTCCTTCTCTAGTTTTTAACTCATAAAGCATTCCTCTGCGGATATCGGTTGGTGCAATCATGTCAACACCTTTCATAAACATTGCTCCACCGTTTTGACGCCACATACTACCCATACTCGTGGCATCTCCACTGATGAAATTTAGTGCGAAAATATCTTCTGCAGATGGAGACGTTAGCGCCCACATTCCAACGTATGTAGCACTATCTGTTACAATAGATGCATTACCTCTTGCTTTTGCAGTTGTGGCAGCGGCTACAGCTTCAGCCCAATTCTCCATAAAAAGATGTGTGCGCGCAGCTAAAGCATAAGCAGCACCATGGTTGAAGAAAAACTTTGCAGTTGCTGTTGGGAACAATCCGCCGGTACCGGCTGCTTCAAAATGAGCTTTTGACTGAGCAATATCCGACAAAATGTGCGCATATGTTTCGGCAACTGTTGCACGGACAACCGGATCAACACCAACGAGATGTCTGCTACTGCCTATCAAAGGAATACCCGGCGAATTTGGAGCATACGTGTAAGGCAACGCATACAAGTTAACTAAAAGAAAATGTACAAAAGCTTTCATTCCAAAATTTTGGGCTAAAGCCATATTTACCTCTCTTATGTCATCTGTTGCTGCAGCAGGAAGTTCGTCAAGAATACGCAAACCAGCTTCGATAACTCGTGCAGCGGCATCCGTAACTCTATAACCAAACATCCATATATCATTAATTTCAGGACTTCCATCAATGAAGGTGTAGTCTTCGAAAAGAGCAAGATGTCCGGAATGTCCAATACCCACTCCGGCAACATCGGCAAGCATATCAATAATCGTAGGAACATTTCGTCCGTAAAACGTAATTGATGCGAAACGGCTGTACGTACCAATGGTAGCATTGGTAAGATCACTTGGGGTCAATAGTGCGGTCACTTCGTCTATCTCCCTGCCTTGAGGCTGGTTGAGGAAGTCATCGGCGTTACATGCTGCTGTAACAGCAAGTAATGCAACCAAAATCATTATATTTTTCAAAATTTTATTCATGATATTTCGTTTTTTAGTTTAGTTAAACAATGTTAGAAACCTACGTTAAGGCCTACTGTGAAGGTACGTGGCTGTCCAAATGTAACACCTTGTGAACCTAACAAACCTGCATCAGGCTCCCAACCTCTGAAATCTCTATGTGTCCACGTAAAGATATTGTCGAAAGAGGCATAGACGCGTGCACTTTGAAGATGTAATCTCTGAAGATGCTGCCTTGGAACAGTGTATCCCAATGTAATCGATCTTAAACGAAGGAAGTCTCCGCTCATCAACATACGAGTTGAAATAGCTCCTTGACCCATGTTCTGTCCAAGGATGAAACGTGGAACCAACGTTTGGTCGCCCGGTTGACGCCAAGAATTGTCAAATGTATAGTAGTTGACATTCCAAAAACCTTGATGACCTGTATTCTCATAGAAGTTTACCTCGTTCATCCATGCATGACTACCCAAAGTATAGAAGAAATGTGCAGTAAAATCGAAATTTCTCCAAGCCAAGCGCGTATTCAAACCGCCGAAAAATCTTGCATGAGGATCTCCTACAATTCTTCTCGGAGCAGGATCCCAAGCATCAGCTTGTGTACCAAATCTAACCGATCCGTCTTCTTGTACCCATCCGCCTAAACCTGTATGTGGACAAACACCACCCCATTCTCTCATATAAAGAACGTTGAACGGCTGACCTACAAAAATCATTCCAAGAGCTCCTGAAGGAATTGAGTCTGCTCCACCAAGGTCAAGAACTTTATTTCTGTTAGCCGTCATGTTTGCACCTACCGACCACTGGAAATCTCTTGTATTTACGAGCAAAGCGTTTACTTGAACCTCAACACCTCTGTTTCGCATAGAAGCAACGTTGGTCAGAAGAGATGGATGACCCGTAACACGGGTTATGGGTGTTGTATAGAGAAGATCGTTAGTTACATCGTTATAGAAAACGAACTCAACGTCTAATCTGTTGTTGAGAGCTGTAAGATTAAATCCGATATCGAATCTGTTTTTACGTTCCCATCTCAAGTCATCGTTACCTGGGTTTCCGGCACCGATACTTGGAGCTGTACCTGAAGCTGTGCTGTAGTTTACACCCGTTGCATAAGTTGTGCGGAATCCGTACCAAGCCATCGGCTCATTACCGGTTACTCCGAAAGAAGCACGTAGTGTCAAATTGTCTAGCCAATTTCTTGTGAATTCCATAAACGGCTCGTGGCTTATTCTCCACTTAGCTCCAATTGAGTAAAATGTTCCCCATCTGTGTGCATCAGCAAAACGTGAACTTGCATCTCGACGTACAGTTGCAGCAATATAATACTTGTCGTCTAATTCGTACTCCAAACTACCAAAGAAAGAAAGAATGGTAGAATAGGACAATCCGGAAGATATGTGTCTGGACGTCGCTCCATTCAACATTTGTTGAATCGTTGGATGAGGAAAGTCACTATCGTTACCCCACATCCAGTTGTCTGTTATTTTTTGTGCTTCTTGTCCAAGCATCACATTGAAGCGATGTCTGTCTCCGACTGTTGGCAACCAGTTTACTGTATTTGTAATGTTTTGGCGATGATATTGCTGTTCGTTTCTTTGAAGAAGTCCATTCCATGAAATTCCGTTCGGATCAACAGTTGGCGACCAAAACTGACGCTCTGTCATCATGTTGCTCTCTAACGATCCTCTTACCTGAACAAAAAGGTTGTTCATCAATTGTAAACGAACAAATGGGCTAGCCATAATGTTGATCAATTGAGTATTGTGAAAACTTGGAATACCGTCTTCTCTTATTGCCACAGGATTGGTGCCTCCGGCAATAGACGTCTGAAGATTCCAGCTTCCATCAGGATTTCTAATTGGCTCATTAGGTCTTAATAATCTTGATGCAAAAAGAGGATTTACCCAAGAAGTACCGACAGTCGTCTGATTTTGATCAATATGTGAACCTGACAGGTTGAGACCCATAGTAATCCATCTATCGGCTCTGAACTCTAAGTTAGTACGTGCCGAAATACGCTCGAAATCCGAGCCTGTAACAAAGGATTCGTTTTGGGTGTAACCTAAAGAAAGAAAATAGTTAGCTCTTGCCGTACCCCCTGAAGCAGAAACGGTCGCTTCAGTAACGCGTCCGACGCGAGTTACAGCATCTAACCAGTCAGTTTCATACCCTGTACCGATGATGCCATCGGCTGTCAACGATGCTATAGCTCTGTCTCTATCCGGAGCCAAACCAAACACAAATTCATCGCGGTTCATGAATCCATGGATCATCCACTCTTCATAGTCGCGTGCATTGAGCATTCGAGTTCTACGATTATTTTGAGGATTCATAACTAAACCCGTTCTGAGAGAAACATTAACATTGTTTTGACCTTCTTGACCTCTTCGTGTTGTAATAAGGATAACACCATTAGAAGCACGTGCTCCGAAGATTGCCGTTGCAGCAGCATCTCTCAAAACTGTGATGCTTTCGATGTCTGCAGGATTCAAAGCTGCCAACGGATCCGTACTTAAGTTTGCAGCAGAACGATCGCCAAAACCGGAAATGTTACCTGTAGTAATAGGTACCCCATCGATCACAAAAAGCGGAGCAGTTGGAGCGTTGATAGAACCCAAGCCACGGATACGAACAGTTGAAGCAGAGCCTGGCTGTCCAGAGGCATTACTGACTTGAAGTCCGGGAACAGCACCTTGCAACGTATTAATTACATTAGCATCTGTTTGACGTCTTATGACCTCGTCTCCAACTTGAGTTGCTGTACCCGTGAACGAAGCTCTTCGCGTTACACCATAACCGGTAACAATAAATTCTTGTAGCATCGCAATTCCACTCGATAAAGTAACATCAATAATTGCTTGTCCTCCGATTTCAATTTCTTGAGTTTCCATACCCATGAAAGTAAACACCAAGTGCGTTGCCGTAGCGGGCACATTGATGGAGTATCTACCATTAATGTCGGTGGTAGTACCCATTGTAGTTCCTCGTACAATAACCTGTGCTCCGGGTACGCCCATGTTGTCATCAGCACTGATTACCGTACCTGTGATAGTACGTTGTGCCGACAGCGTTTGTGCCCCTGCAAATAGCAGAGCCACCAATAGTAACATCGTTCTTTTCATCTTGTTTTAATTTTGGTTGATAATTGTGTTTGTTGACCGTGTATTTAGTGCTGTCTCTACAAAGAGAC
>Ga0123355_10000827_pt1 | contig 42459 bp, 35 predicted proteins | sample TergutEmb28metaG_3_FD_89872 | JGI IMG/M metagenome (GOLD analysis project Ga0123355, IMG submission 89872) | Embiratermes neotenicus P1 segment gut microbial communities from Petit-Saut dam, French Guiana - Emb289 P1 | ecosystem: Host-associated > Arthropoda: Insects > Digestive system > Gut ...
CAATGTCGATGCTAGGAACGCAATTATTTTTTACCTACATCGGCAACGACACAATGCAAGTGCACGCCACCCCCCTAAACTTTAACTTTTGGGAAGTTAGGGTGTATATGGTGTAGAGGGGGGGGATAAGGGGCCTTTTTGTTAAAGACACTTACTCATAAAAAAATGTGTAAAAGTGTAAAAGTGTTAAAATGATAAAATTAAAATAATTATCAAATAAATCCCATAAAAAGTCGCTAAATGAGGTAAAACTGTTTGGCGGGTTTTTATTAGTGTGGTATAATTGTATTATAGGTTATTTGTGAACATTTTGTTGTAGAAAAGTAATTTTCAAGCAGGAGTCTACTTTGCAAGGTAATCTAATTTAGGAGACAAAAAATTAAATATGCCAGATAAAATAAACCAAAAATACGGCGCAAGTGAGATACAAGTTTTAGAGGGTTTGGACCCAGTCAGAAAAAGACCCGGTATGTATATAGGCTCTACTGACGAGAGAGGGCTTCATCATCTTGTTATAGAGATTGTCGACAACAGTGTTGACGAGGCTCTTGCTGGGCATTGTACTCAAATCGACATAGAGATTGCGGCAGACGGCTCTTGCAGCGTTACCGATAACGGCAGGGGTATTCCTGTTGATATTCACCCTACCGAAAAAGTTTCTGCGGTAGAGTTGGTTTTGACTAAACTTCATGCGGGAGGTAAATTTGGCGGAGGTGGCTATAAAGTTTCGGGTGGTCTTCATGGTGTTGGTTTGTCTGTTGTTAATGCTTTAAGTGAATGGCTTGAGGTTGAGGTTTATAAAGACGGCAAAATGTATCGTCAAAAATTTAATCGTGGTGTGCCTATGCGGCCGTTAGCGGAAGTTGGCAAAACTAAACTAACGGGTACTAAAGTTACATTTTTTCCTGATACTGATATTTTTGAAACAATTGATTTTACTTACGATTTTTTGCGTACAAGACTTAGAGAGGTTGCATACTTAAATAAAGGCCTAAAAATCAATCTTAAAGACAAAAGAAAGGGTAGAGAGAAGGAAGAGAAGTTCCAATTCGACGGCGGTATTTTGGACTTTGTAGATTATCTTAATCGTAGCCGTGAAACGCTTTTCCCTAATTCTGTTTATTTTCATCAAAAATTTAAGAATGCCGAAGTTGAGGTTGCAATGCAGTACAACGACAGCTATAACGAAATTATTTACACATACGCAAATAATATCAACACCGAAGAGGGCGGAACGCACTTGGTGGGCTTTAGAAATGCTATTACAAAAATTGTTAATGATGCTGCTCATAAGCAACATGTTATAAAAGATAACGAAAAGTTAACGGGTGATGATGTTCGTGAGGGACTAACTGCTATAATATCAGTTAAGCTTACCAACCCACAATTTGAAGGACAAACTAAAACAAAATTGGGCAATTCGGAAATGCGTAAGTATGTAGAAGATGCTATGACTGAGGGGTTTGGTTCGTTTTTAGAGGAAAATCCTGCATTATGTAAAGAACTTGCATTAAAAGCTATTATGGCACAACGGGCAAGAGATGCAGCAAGAAACGCAAGAGACCTAACGCGCCGCAAAGGTTTATTTGAAGGTGCGTCAATGCCTGGCAAGTTGCAAGATTGTACAGATAAAGACCCAACAAGATGCGAGATTTATCTAGTAGAAGGCGACTCGGCGGGCGGTACTGCAAAATCTGGTAGAGATAGACGGTTTCAGGCGATTTTGCCGCTTAGAGGTAAAATTCTTAATGTAGAAAGAGCAAGACTTGATAGAGCCTTAGACAACGCCGAAATTAAGGCTATGATTACAGCGTTTGGTTGCGGTATTGGCGAGGATTTTGACGATAGCAAACTTAGGTACCATAAAATTATTTGTATGACCGACGCTGATGTCGACGGTAGCCATATCAGAATTTTATTATTGACTTTCTTTTTTAGGTACATGAAACCACTTGTAGAAAAAGGTTATATTTATATTGCTCAGCCTCCGCTTTACAAAGTTACAAAATCTAGGCAAGAGCATTATTGCTATTCTGACAAAGAAATGAATGACCTACTTAACAAGTTAGGCAGAAAAGGTTGTGATATTCAACGATATAAAGGTTTGGGTGAAATGAATGCCGACCAACTATGGAATACTACAATGAGTCCTGAACATCGTACTCTTATGCAAGTTACAATGGACGATGCGTTTGAGGCAGACGAAACATTTACAATACTAATGGGTGATCAGCCAGAATTGCGTCGTAAGTTTATCGAAGATAACGCAAAAATGGTTGAGGATTTGGATATTTAAGTTCAAACGCAAAAACTGTCGTGTAAAAATCATGACAGTTTTTTTATTGGAGGAAAACTTTGAAAAAATTGCCTTAATCCCTTTCAAAACTTTTAATTTTATTTAGTTGTGTGCTTTTGGGCATTGTTTATTAAAATACTTGACTTTAAAATTTAATTTGGTTATAATTGATGTAAAGTAAATTTACTTTGAAGGAGACAAGGATGAAAAAGAAAATACTAATAATATTGCTTATAGTCGTAATGACATTTAGTGGTGGTGTTGTTTTTATGGGCTGCAATAATAGAGTAGGTCATCCTGACATTACAAATGCAATGCAAATCCGAATGGGTATGAATTGGAATCAAGTTAGAGAATTAGTTGGAACTTCTAATGATACTCTTAATTTAGAAAGTATGGGAATGGTGTCTTGGAATACTTCTCATATGAGGCTAGATATAGGACATTCGTCAAATCGAGTAACTTCGGGAGTATTGGTTACCCATGCAAGCACTTATTGGTTAGAAAATGTTGGGTGGATACGAATGAGCTCTGGCGACACTAGTCTTTTGCCAGATAGTGGTTATAATCATCCTAATGTAACCATGCAAGACATGGCGGGTAGGTGGATTCTAAGTTATTATATGACAAACGGAGTGCTAAATACAGGCTCTAGTCCATTCGATCAACTATTTTTTGCACCTACTGGCGAGGTGGCAGGTTTTTGCAGATTTGGCAACCCAATATTAGGTACTTTTAACCTAAGCTTTAATAACCGCATTACATTTTATACAAACAATTTTGCCTTAGATAGTTTTTTTGCTCAATGGGATTATAGAGTTAGTTTTGACGGTTGGGGTGATATGTTATTTATTTGGGCTGATGGCAATGCAATGTTTAGATTATGGTGGCAGGGTAGCTGGAATTTTATATCCACACCAACTCCAACACCAACACCAAATATAACTATGCAGCAAATGGCGGGTAGGTGGTTTTTAGATTATTATATGGGTTCGAGCTTTGTTCAGTCATCAGCGATATTTAGAGAGTTGACTTTTACTGTTGCAGGTGCAGTAACAGGTTTTGATTGGAATTGGAATTCTATTGCAGGCACTTTTAATGTAGCTACTAATGGTCGTATTACATTTAACACAAATAGCTCATGGTTAGACAACTATTTTAATCATTGGGAATACATAGTTAGTTTTGATAATTGGGGTGATATGTTATTTACTTGGCAAAATAATACTAGTTATATATTTAGGCTTTTTAGGATTAGGATATTGTGATAGAAAAAAATAAAAATGCGTTTGGTTAGATAAAAGCTAAACGCATTTTTTTGTATTCTTATTGTAACATGTATGGGAGGAGCCGCCGCCCATACATGTTACAATAAAGCAGCAACCAAGTACTACAAAATATCCCAGTAGGGGCGGATATTCTCTATCTATCCGCTTTTTGCAATATTATGTTTTTTGTAACCCTACTCATCAAAATGTGCATTTAGGTTCTCAAGAACACATTCATGCAAAACTTTAAGAGCATTATCAAATGCTTTTGTGATATTTTTTTCGCTACTCGAAAAATTTAAATCAAAACTTATTGCCGCTCCTCTAAATGTCAAATTAAGTTTATGCTGGATATTTTTTTCGTGTTGTGTATTGTTTATATCTTTTAAGTTAATCATTTCCATGAGTATATTATATAAGACACAGCGTCGGGTGTCAATTGTTTTGCGCAAATGTAATATATAATTTTATTATGAAAAGGTTAAAGGAACTGAGAGAAGAAAAGAGTCTGACGCAAGCACAGTTAGCAAAAGAGTTGGGGCTTGATTATACAACCATAGGCAAATACGAAAACGGTTCAAGAGAGCCAAGTTTGGAAATGGTTAAAAAAATCTGTAGGTTTTTTGGTGTTACGACAGACTTTTTATTAGAAATGTCTGACGATTAAGTTATGATGTGCGACATTGTTTTTTGATTGTGGCGGGCGGGCGTGTCCGTCCCTACAAGTTGAAACAAAACAACAGCCCCAGACAACACAAAATACCCCCGTAGGGGCGGATGTCCTCGACCGCCCGTTACAAGTTGCAACAAAACAGCAACCTAACGGCATGAAGCAAAAGTATCAAATTTTTTTGAAAGTTTGATACTTTTTTTTATAAAAATCTAAACAAATCTATTGTTTCCTAAATTTCCAAAAAACCCTTGCAAAAAATTATTACTCATGGTATAATCATAGGGTAAGTGGCAAATCAAGATTTACATACTAATATTGGGCATTCTAAAATCACTCATAAAAATCCCATAGACAAAATTATAAGAACAGTTAAAGTAAAAAGAATAGCTTTTTTATTTGCTGTTATTTTTGCTATGATGTTAATTGTTACGAGTTTTGCAGGATGCTGGATGGTTGCTATTCCGCCAACAGAATTACGATTTAATCCAGACTCTAGTTTTATTAGGGAGGCGGGCGATATAGACAGTACAAGGTTAGAGATTTTCATGCGCCTAGAGGAAACAATCAGAATAACAGCCGACGACATTATTGTAATTCCAGTAGGGACAACACAGCGTAATTTTAATCTACGGAGTTATTGCGACGATATAATTTCTATTTCGCCTACAAGAGAAGTTAGAGCTGTCGAAGTTGGTATGACATATCTTTATGCAACTAGCACAGTGGCTAGCCATGTGTATACTAGAATTTTGGTTATTGTTGATTATCTTATCCCAGAGAATATAAGGCTTATTACAAACGACAATCTTGTACAATACAAGGGCGTTGAAAACTCTGTAACATTTAGAATCGAATTTGAGGCAACGGGCTATTTACCACAAAATGCAACAGCTAGATGGTTTGTAAATAACGAGCTTATAGAAACAGCAGGCTGTGCTTATAGCGACTACTTTAATTTTTTGCCATGGGAATTTGAAAGACCTAACCTGTTTGAAATAAGGGCAGTAGTAGAGTTCGCTGGCGGTTATCAATTGTATGCAACAGAGATAGTAAGAATCTTTTTACCGTTCGATATATATTATTTTGATTATGATTACACTTTAATGGCGCAAGAATTAGAGCCGTTTATAGAGGTTTTGTTTATAGCTTACTATCAGCAAATTACAGGTAATTTAACACCGATTTTTGAGTGGCGAGTTAATGGTGAGTTGCAAAAAACATCAATAATCCCTAATCGTTTTGCGTTTACTCCTACTGTTCCAAATGTTTACGATATAACTCTGACTATAAATGGTAGGGTGGTTTACACTTATAGTGGCAACACATACGCAAGACTAATAGCGAGGGGCGTACTTGCACCGCAAAATGTTAGTTTTGATTTTAGTGGCTATCCTAATTTAATTTTATCATGGAACGATATTTTAGATTATAACATTAGATATGCGGTTAGAATTACTAAAGAATGTGGCACTATCATTATAGATGAGTTTACTAATTTTTATGGTAATACTCTAGATATATCTAACTTTATTGGCTACTATTTGCCGTACAATATTTTTAATACTAATTTTGATATTTATGTTAGAAGTTTGGGTGGTGATAACTTCCTGCCATCTGAATTTGAAGCTCCGCTACAATTAGAGCAAATTCCATTAGTTGCAAGACCGTATTTATTAAGGACTCTAGCAGGTGGACACCGAAATTATTTTGCATCGACGATTGAAGACCTAGCCGAGATTTTTAACTTTAGACGCATTTTTAGGATGAGTCAATTTGTAGTTGCGGGCCAGCCAATTCCTCAAGATACGATAAGAGTATTTATTGGTTTTGAGTTTAGCGGTTCTGCGCAAGATATGATAACTTATGCACTAGAGTTATTTGATGTGGCTGGCACTAGAGAATTTTCGTTTTCTTTAAGTGGTGCAAGGCAACATCTAAATATTATTATCAGTTACCTAACAGACGGCTTGCCAAGTGGTGCTACTACTAATCCAAGCATCAATGCGCGAAGCAATACTGTTATTCCGCACATTCATTTTGGAGCACCTCGTAATGAGTACTATGAGTTTGCTGCAGATAGGTTAGAAAAGTCTATTGTAGTTACAACTAGCGAGCAATTGTGGACAGTATTAGAAAAAGGCTTTTTGCCTCTACCAGCTTATGGCAGTGATGCTTACAGAATTTGGTATAATGCACGGGATATTTTAAGACACATAATTGATTATGATTTTTCCGAATTTGAAAAAATTCTTGCGATTTACTCTTACCTACTTTTTGCAGTTAGGTTCGATCACACGGCAGGAAATTCAAATCTAGCGGCATACGAGGCGGTTAGGCTTAATGCGTTTTATCTAGAAGGTGTTTTTGATGACGGCATTGCCGTGTGTGATGGCATGGCAAAAGCTTTTTCACTTCTTGCTAACATAGAAGGCATTGTGGCGATTAGAGTAGGCGGCTACAACATTGCAGCAGGAGGCATTCCTCACGCTTGGAACAGAGTTAGTCTTGACGGCGAGTGGTATAATGTTGATATTGCTAAGGGAAATTTAGTAACATCATTACCTAGCGGTATAGGACTGGGTGTAGTTCCTAGAGAAGTAGCAACGCATGAGTTTTTTCTTAAAACTTGTTTAGAGTTAGCAAGTACTCATAGAGTGCGAGTGCCAAACAGATATCCGCAAACAAGTGAAACAGCTATTGATGTTTACGAGCGTATAGCGTATGTTACTGGCGGAGTTAGCCTACATTTATCTAATAGGCATGATAGTAGGCTAGAGGCGGCAAGGTTAGTTGATTATATGTTAAGCCGTATGCCAATTGCAAATTGTGCTAACGACGAAAATTATGTTTTCTATGCTGGCGAGCAAATCGACGATAACAGAGTAAGCACACAATTTATATCTTTTACGATACTTATTCATCCTGATTTGGTTTTTAGCTATTTTGGGCAAAATACGCCGCTTCATGCAGCTTTTGCACTTGCAGGATTAAGAACCACTTACACAGGCGGCAACGATTTCTTTATAGTTTCGCACAGGAATGTAGCGACAGGCATTAACCAGCGGATAGTGTTTATAAGGGTTGCTTAAAAACTTATTGGTTTTTCTTGAAAACTTTTTTTGAGAAAAAGGCTTTCAAACTTTCCAAAAAACTTTTATGTTATTGCAATATTTATAATTATCATTTTCTAAACGGAATTAAAAACGGGGAAACTAAGTACAGCGTTACATGGTAAAAAGAGAGCAGGTGCAAATAGTCGATTTTATCTTACTTGCGGTGGACATTAAAAAAAGAAAAAGAAAAAAAATATGATACAATTACTTTCAAATTCAGACTATACACCACTAATTCAAAATCCATGGATAATAACAGCTATTGTAGTGGGTGGCTTTTTGCTACTTTGCAGCATAGCATTATTTTTTGTAATATTTAATGTAGTTTTTCATTTTACTATGTATCGTAGCCCTAAAAAGGCTCGTACAAGGGAATGTACTAATCTAAAAGACGAATCTCAAATGCGTATGTTTGAGGAAGGGATAAAGTGGAGAGAAGAGCGAAAAGACAAAATCGAGGAACTTCATATAAAGCTAGACAAACTAAATTTGTATGCAGAATATATGGACTTAGGGTTTGATAAATGTGCTGTAATTTTGCAAGGTAGAACCGAGTCGCTTTTGTACTCATATTATTTTGCCGATGTTTATGCAAAAAACGGCTACAATATTTTGACAATTGATGTTAGAGCACATGGTCTATCAGACGGCAAATATGTAACGGCAGGCATAAAAGAATCCGATGATATAGTTGCGTGGATAAAACTTATAAACGAAAAACATAATATAAATGACTTTGCTGTTCATGGAATTTGTACAGGTGGTGCTGCGGCAGTTTATTCGTATATTAAGTTAAAAAATGAAGGCAAAAATTTAGTAAAGGCGATTGTAACAGACGGGCTGTTTAAGACTTATTTTGACTTGTTCAAAAACCATTTTAAGCAATACAAAAAACGACCTTTCCCTATGTTGTATATGGTTTTTTTAAAGGCATTTGTAAAAGCAAAGGTTAGGTTGTTTACCGAGACCCCTTATAAATACATGCCCGAGTTTGAGGTTCCGTTTTTGCTAATCTATAGCAAAGAAGATTTATTCTGTAAACCTGATAAAGCGCAAGACCTTTTTGATGCTTGCGGTTCAGTTAATAAAGAACTAAAGTTTTTCCCAGAAGGCAGGCACTCTCATGTAAGGGCAGTACAAGAAGAAGATTACGATGCAGCAATTGATGCGTTTCTTAAAGGTATTTTTTAGATTTTTTTGAAAACTTTTTTACAAAAAAATTTTCAAACTTTCAAAAAACTTTTGAGTTTTTATGCTGAATTTATAAACTAGCACAACGAAAAAATGGATTTTACGACGGAGTAAATAAATAGCGTTACATTGTAAAAAGAGAGTGGCGCAAACAAACTCTTAAAACTTACCATCGTCGGACATTAAAAAGTAAAAAATGCAAAAGAAAAAGGTTTTAATTTTAACATCTGGTAAAACTGGAGGACATCGCAGCAGCTCGGACGCAATTAAAGCTGCAATTTTAGAATTAGACCCTGAACTGGAAGTTAACGACAAGGACGCGTTCGAGTTTTATAAAGTGTATAAAGGTGAAGATTTTGCATACCAAGCACTTACTACAAAGTATAGATATTTTTGGAAGTTTATATTTGAGTTTGGCTCTTTTTTTAAGAGAATGACTAACTTCTTTTTTTATATAGCTAGCTCAAAAAAGTTTAAGAAGTTTCTTGTGGAGTATAAGCCCGACATTATTCTATCGGTACATCCATGCTTTGCGGGCAGCGTTAGAATGGCTCTTAAAAAAATAAAGCTAGATATTCCGTTCTGTACTTGCATTATAGACCTAGTCAAGCACAATAAAACTTGGCACGATAAAAAAGGTGCACTAACTTTTGTGCCAACGGCTAAAATGAAAGAATATCTAATAAAGAAAGGCTTTAAGGCAGATAGAGTAATTCATTCAGGATTCCCGATAGGCGATAAATTTAGCGGAATAAATAAAATCGTAAAAGATAAAATTGAAATCCCTAATGTCTTAATGGTAGCGCCTAGTCTAAAAAATAGAAAATACAACCTAAAGTTAATTAAGGCTACTCTAAAACATAATGTGAATTTGACTGTCGTAACAGCTAACAACAAAAAGCTAAAAAAATATCTTGACAAAAAATTGGCAGGGGCTTGCAATGTGGCGATTGAGGGGTTTGTTTATGATATGCCCGCTAGGCTCGCAAGCGCAGATTTGCTTATAGCAAAAGCTGGCCCTAATATGATTTTAGAGGCGGTTAAAATGGGTGTGCCTGTTTTGGTGTCGGGTTTCATTTTGGGACAAGAAGAAAAAAACCATCAGTACATCGAGGATAATGGTTACGGCTTTAGGGCAGACACGCCCAAAAAGTTAGATAGAGCGTTAACGAGGCTTTTTGATAACGATTACGAGTTACTAAAACAAATGTCCGAAAACACTAAAAATTGTACCGACTTAAAAGGTGGCGATATAGTAGCAAAACATTTGGTAGAGTTACTTAATTATACTTAATTTTTTTCTTGGAAACTTTTTTGAAAAAAAGTTTCCAAACCTTCAAAAAACTTTTATATCTTATGCTGGTATTTGTAGACTAGCTTGTTATAAAACGGGTTTTACAATGGGCTACTTAAAGCCTGTGTTACATGGAAAAAAGAGAGCGAAAACAACCTAACTATTTCATTCATGTAGCAATGACGGATATTAAAAGAATGCAACAAGCAACACAACTAATATTTTCAATATACATTTGGTTTTGTCTTGCGATGCTGGTACTGTATTTACCACGCATCATATATTATTTTTTTGGCTTTAGAAAACAGAAGAAATTAGTTAGCGACAAAAAGAATAAAATTGCAGTAATAATTCCGGCAAGAAACGAGAGTAGCGTTATTGTCGATTGCCTTAATTCGTTAACGGTGCAATGCTATGACAAAGAGTTTTTTGATATTCATATAGTGGTAGCGGATGAAAGTGACCCAACAGTTGACATCGCAAAAAAACACGACAGAACTTATATAACGGTTGTAGAAAACCAAACTTCAAAAGGCGAGGCACTAGACGGAGTTCTTAAAAAAATATTAAAAGAGACGCCCGATAAATACGATGCCTTTTTGTTTGTCGATGCGGACAATTTAGCAGCGACTGATTTGCTAACTGAAATGAATAACGCACTTGCTAGCGGTAAACAAATTATTTGTGCTAAAAAGCATGTTAAAAACTGGAAAAGCAGACTAAAAAAATCAAGGTCTTTTGTTGCAAACTGTACAGGGCTAATTTATACGATGGTGGACGAATTAGGTAATAAAGCACGCAACAAATTTAATTCGCCAGTTACCGTAATAGGCACAGGTGTTATGGTAAAAGCGTGTGTAATAAAAGAATTAGACGGCTGGCCGTTTAGAACGCTGACAGAAGATTACGAGCTAACGGCAGAGGCGATAGTTAGGGGGTATAGCTCTATGTACTATTCTTTTGCTAGAGTTTATACCGAGGAAGCAACGGATCGAAAAACAGCAAGTATTCGCAAAATGCGCTGGGTAAAGGGGCATGTCGAAACAAAACGCAAATACCGTGGCGAGATTTTTAAGAAAGCCTTTACGGGCAAAATTTCTTTCCTAAACATAGGGTTTGTTTTTGGCACACTACCATTTAGTATGTTTTGTGGAATTTCGCTTGTAGCCTTTATTTACGGATTAATTGCAATTGGTTTCATGATAGCAGGCTCTGTAGCCCTAATAACGGCGTTATTAATGGCGCTGATGCCAATTGCACTCGTATACGGCTCACTTTTTATATATACATTTATAATATTGCTTGTTGACAGAAAAGCAATAACAATACCCGTAATGAGTAAAATTGCACTATTATTTTTCCATCCCTTTTTTGCATGGGGTTACTTTCCGATTTATATAAAAAGCTATCTAACACATAAAGATAGCCTAAAATGGCAAGCGACCAATAGAGTACCGTTTGAGAGTAAAGAGGAACAGCATTTCCTTTAGAATGGACAAATTTTCGTATCTAATTTTATGAGCTAAAAAATTACTTGCTAATTTATGTGCTTTAACTGGATTGCTTCGGCTACCATATCAGTGCATTTCAAAAGTCTGCATAGTCTCGCAATGACGAACTGTAGTTAGTTAGTTTTTTCTCGCTACCGCTCGTCATTGCGAGGCTTTGCAAGCTATTGGAACGCTGTATCATAGTAGCCGAAGCAATCTAGTAAGATTTGAAATGCAACGCTTGTCATATTCGGACTTTACTGCCGAAGTAATAAGTTGAAAAAGGTTAAAAATTAATATTAGAATCTACTCCTAAATGAATAAAGAGCAGTGCTGTTTTTTTGACACACTCTATGCACGATAATTCGGTGTTAAAGACTATGTCTTGAATTTCCTCAAGTGTCTTGTAGCAAGTTTCCCAAAATAAAATAGGTCAGTAATTTCCTCATTAGTCATGCCTTTGTTTTCGCTTTTAAGTTGTTTGATAATTTGTTTTGCTAGTTTCATGATTACATTATACTTTCGTCAAACTAATGTGTCAAGCATAACTTTCGTCAAAGTAATACCATATTAGTATGGAAGTGTTCGGAAAAATTTTTAGAGAGTTAAGACTAATCGACAATAAATCCCAAAAGGACATGGCAAAAATGCTTAATATGTCGCAAGCGGCGATAAGTAATTGGGAGGCAGGGCGACAAATTCCTGAAGTCCCCATGCTTATCGCTATTGCCAAACATTTTCAAGCTTCAACTGATTATTTTTTGGGCTTGGAGGATTGAGATTAAGTAATGAAAAACAATATTTTTGGTACTAGATTAAAAGAGCTTAGGATTCAGGAGGGCTTAACTTTGCAAAAGTTGGCATCTGCAATATCTATACCATTTTCTACAATTGGGTATTGGGAAACTGGAAAGCAAGACAATCCTACGATGAAAGGTCTAATCGCTATTGCCGATTATTTTGATGTGTCTATTGATTACCTTGTTGGTAGAAAAGAAGATTATTAAAATTACATAGTTTTAATATAAAACAGTTGACTGTCAATAATTAGAATTGATATAATATAAAGGTTGTCAACTTGGGAGAGTAAAAAGAAAAAACTTAATTCTTAAAACTCGCTAGCACCACGATTGAAAAACAATTTTTTCAAGGAGAAAAAAACAATGGCAAAAAAATTGATGGCACTTGTAAAATTACAATTGCCTGCCGGTAAAGCGACCCCTGGGCCGCCTGTCGGTAGTAGTCTAGGACCACACGGTATAAATATTCCAGGGTTCACTAAAGACTTTAACGAACGCACAAGAAGTCAAGAGGGTTTAATTATCCCTGTTGTGGTTAGCATCTTTGCAGACCGCAGCTTCACATTCGAACTTAAAACTCCACCAGCTGCAGTTTTGATTAAAAAAGCAATTGGTATAGAGAGTGGTTCTGCTAAACCAAACAAAGACAAAGTTGGCAAAATTACTAAAAAGCAAATCGAAGAAATTGCAACTAAAAAAGCACCAGATTTAACTTCAGGTTCTTTAGCGGCTGCCATGAAAATGGTAGAGGGTACAGCTAGGTCTATGGGCGTAGTTGTAATAGATTAAGGGGGAATAGAAGCGAAATGAAACACGGAAAAAAATATCGTGAGTCGGCAAAAAGCTTTGACTCTCAAAATGCTTTTGATCCATCTGAGGCATTAAAAATCGCAGTTGATACTGCAAAAGCAAAATTTGATGAAACAATCGAGCTTCATGTAAGATTGGGCGTAGACCCTCGTCAGGCAGACCAGCAAGTTAGAGGCACAGTTGTACTTCCAAATGGAACTGGTAAAAAAGTTAGAGTATTAGTTATAGCAAAAGGCGACAAAGCCGACATTGCTACTAAAGAAGGCGCAGACATTGTTGGTGCAGAGGAAATTATCGAAAAAATCCTAACTAAAGGATTTTTGGATTTCGATGTTGTTATCACAAGCCCTGATATGATGGGGCAAATGGGTAGAGTTGCAAAAATTCTAGGTCCTAAAGGTCTTATGCCTAGCCCTAAATCTGGCACAGTTACTATGGACATTGCAAGAGCCATCAAAGAAATTAAAGCGGGTAAAGTTGAATACCGTGTAGATAAAACTGCAATTATTCACTGTCCAATCGGCAAAAAATCTTTTGGCGACCAAAAATTACTTGAGAACTACCAAACACTTATGGATGCTATCGTAAAAGCTAAACCATCTGCTGCTAAAGGCCAGTACATTAAGTCTGCATATATCGCAAGCACAATGGGGCCTGGTATTAAAGTATCGCATAAAAATTAATTGGTTGAACTTATAATCCAAATTCAATCCCTGCTTTAGTTGACGAGCTAAAGCAGGGGTTTTTTAATTGAAAAAGTAATGTATTCAAAACTACTAATTAGTAATTGTAAAAAAGTGTAGTTTGTTATATTTGTAAAAAATTTTGCATCTTTTGGTAGGGGTTTGAAATGTTGAATTTCAAAATTGTTTAGTGTGTAAACGCTTGTGTTTTTTTTTATAGTAGTATATAATAATGTAAATGAATAAAATTGCAAAAGTAATTTTTTAGATTATTTTTGTTAATAAAAAGGAAAACAAAATTATGAAACATATTAAAGTAATAGCAAAAGATAGAATCAAAAGAGGCGATAACACTGGTTGTAACGAGTGTCAAGCTGCGTGTCAGTCAGCTTGCAAAACAAGTTGTACAGTGGGCAATTTACAGTGTGAGAAAGTGCCAACATTGATTTCTGTTAAAAAAGAGAGATAGTTTTTTTGGAATAAATTTCTGTAGAGTTTTATTCCAAACTCGCTCCTTCAAAATTTTTGTGTTTATGCGTGTTGCAAAGCATTAAAGTTTTTTGGAAAGTTTGAAAACCTTTTTTGAAAAAAAGGTTTTCAAGTATAAGTTTTAATTAAGCAAATGGTACATTTATTTAACTGTCTAAACCGTTCATTTGTTCTTGATGTTTACAGCGGTTCTTTTTTTGAGGTTGATAAATACGCAAAAGAAGTTATAGAGTATAAGTTAAGCGGCAAATCGTTTGACTGTTTTTCTAGTGAGTTCGACATGGCAAAAAGGGAAATTGGTGCTCTTGAGTCGGAGGGGATTTTATTTTCGTATCCGCCTGATTTTACGGTAGGTGATTTTGATGGCGTTATAAAATCGATGTGTCTTAATGTGTCGCACGAGTGTAATTTGCGTTGTGCTTATTGTTTTGCTAGTGGTGGCGATTATAATCAAAAAAGTGCGGACAAGCACATGAGTGTCGATACGGCAAAAGCGGCTATTGATTTTTTGGTAAAACGAAGTGGCAAAAACAAAAATTTGGAAATTGATTTTTTTGGTGGCGAACCGCTTTGTAATATGTTGGTACTAACCGAAACAATTAAGTATGCAAGAAGCTTAGAAAAGAAACATAACAAGAATTTTAGATTTACGCTAACTACTAATGCTTTAGATGTTTCTTCAAGCGCCATTGATGTCATCAACAACAGTATGGATAATGTAGTTTTAAGTATAGATGGTAGAAAATCTGTACATAATCTAATGCGAAAGACTAAAGAGGGCAAAGACTCATATTCTCAAATTTTAGCTAATGCAAAAGCAATAACCAAGACACGCAGGAAATCTTATTTTGTTAGAGGGACATACACCGCAAAAAATTTGGATTTTGTTAGTGATATAAAATCTTTAATAAAAGAAGGATTTACTAACTTATCGCTAGAGTCTGTTGTGCTAAAAAAGGGGCATTCGCTAGCTATAGAAAATCAGCATGTTATTCGCATATGCAACGAGTATGAAAAACTAGCCGAGTATTACATTGACGAAAGAAAAAAAGGGAACTGGATAACATTTTTTCATTTTAATCTTAACCTTTATGATGGTCCTTGCGAGAAAAAACTTCTTAGAAGCTGTGGGGCGGGATGTGGTTATGTGGCTGTTACGCCAGAAGGTAAAATTTATCCGTGCCATCAATTCATAGGGAAAACCGCTTTTGAAATGGGAGATATTCTTAAAAATACTTACGATAAAAATATAGCTATAAAGTTCTTTAGAGAAAACCATGTTTTGCAAAAGCCAAAATGTAAAGAGTGCTGGGCAAAATATTATTGTGGCGGCGGCTGTGCGGCACATAACCAAAACTCTAACGGAAATTTACTTACCCCAGATGAAGTTTCTTGTACGCTTATGAAAAAACGCATAGAATGTGCGCTTGCAATTTTCGCCATAGAGAATGAGTAGCCACAGGACAAAAAACTTTGTTTTTTATGTGCGAATCGTTTGACTAACAAATTTAGAAATAATATAATATTAGTTGTAGTCTTTTTGTAAGGGTTTGTCGAAAAACAATATTTGCAAGAATGGTTATAAAAAGGAGTAATCTCAACTTGAAGAAAAAATCGTCAATTATAAAATTTTCGCTTGTGGGCGTATTTTTAATTATAGGCGTAATTCTATCGTTTGTGCCAATGAATTTTGGCAACACAACATTCAATTCGTTTTCAGGTTCCATCAGTTTAGGTCTAGATCTAAGTGGTGGTATTTTGGCTGAGTATGAAGCAACTATTCCTAATGAAACAGGTGCGGCGGCTGTTCCTGATTCTAATGCAATGGATGGCACAAGGGCAAGATTACAAGCAATGCTTGTATCACAAGGCTTTACTGATGCTAGGGTAATTATTGAGCAGGGTAATCGTCTTAGGGTAGAAGTACCAGATGTAGATGAACCAGGTGAATTGTTACGAATACTAGGTCAGCCTGCACAATTAGAATTTGAACATAATGGAAATGTTATTTTGACGGGTCGTAATGTAGTGAGTGCATCTGCTGGCAGAGATCCGCAACAAGGGTATGTTGTTCATCTTAGACTAGATAGGCCAGGTAGTGCTGCTTTTGCAGAGGCTACGGCAAATGTTGGCGATGTTATACGCATTTACACAGTGGTAGGGGGCGAAAGAAATTTAGTTTCTGCGCCAAGTGTTTCTAATCAAATATTAACAGGTAACGCTGTTATTACTGGTATGCCTGATTTGCAAACGGCTCAGAATGTAGCTAATCAAATCACAGCAGGCCAGTTTGAAGTTGAACTTAGGCAACTTACAAGTGCAGTAATTCCACCGACGCTAGGTGAAGGTGCACTTATGTATGGGCTACTTGCGGGCTTAATAGGCATTATACTTATTATGGCATTTATGATATTCTTTTATAAAATACTGGGTGTCATGAGCGCTTTAACTGTTTTAGGTTATACAGTATTTATGTTGTTTTTCCTTGCGGCTCTGCCGTGGGTACAGTTAACGCTGCCAGGAATTGCAGGCATACTACTCTCAATTGGTATGTCGGTGGATGGTAATATAATAATGTTTGAGCGAATAAAGGACGAATATCGAAACGGAAAGAGTGTAAAATCAGCGTGTCATAGTGGGCTTAAAAAAGGTTTTTGGCCAGTATTTGACGCCGAGATTACAACAGTAATTGCTGCGGTTGTACTTCTTATCTTTGGTACAGGTCCAGTGCAGAGTTTTGCAATAACGCTACTTGTAGGTATTGTTCTTGCGATGTTCTTTAACTTAGTTGTTCTTCGTAAATTTGTAAGATGGGTATTGCCTATTAACTCTACTAGTGCAAAGCTATTCGGGCTTAAAAGGGGTAAAGAGTATTCTAACTTAGAAGCTGATCAAACAGCAGAGGATGTCGCCGCGAAAGAGAATGAATTAGAGAGGCTAAAGAATATTAGGCGAGACGAGAAAAAAGCAAGAAGAGCTGCTAAAAAGGGGGGTGTCGTAAATGAAACTACCTAGGTTATTAGATAGAGACTTGAAAATTGTAGAACGCAAAAAGCGTTGGTTTTTAGTGCCGCTTGCTTTTGTGGTGACTGCAATTGTTATGGGGCTTATTTGGGGATTAACTCCAGGTCCTAGGCATGCTGTGAATGTTTCGATCGACTTTACTGGTGGTCATGCTTTAACGCTACGATTAGGGCATAGGATGGCAACGGATTCAGATTATGAAAGATTTACAAACGAAATTTTGAGAATTGCCGATGAGTTATCAGATGACTTAGAAGTGCAGTATCCTGATTTGGCTAGACGATTAGTTATAGACGAGCACGAGACTATGCGACAAGGTGTAGGCGAAGATGCTTCAATCCGTGTTAGATATAGAGGTTTGCGTTCACCTGATTATCGTACAGACGACATATTTATGGAATATGTAAATGAAAGATTCACAGAAAGACTGATGACTTTATTTGCGCATATTCCTGTTGTTACAACTAGTGGTTCTAACTTAGTTGCGACTTTTCCCGAAAGATTACCAGATGGATTTTTTGTGGAAAATGGCACTGAATTTAATGCTATAAACTTTGATGAAATTGTGGCAAATGCTGCTAATGCAGAAAGTCCTGTTACAATTAACTCCATGACGGTAAGTTATATTCATTCATACGAATATATTAGGATGAATCGTCGTGATGTGAGAGTAGATAGATACCAGACTGTTGTTACTGTTGCTATTTTAGAAGCTGTTAATGATACGGCAGTTGCAACAATTACTTATGCCTTAACAATCCCAGATTATTTTTCAGGGCGACCTGAAGACGCTGGTATGACAAGTGCTACGATTGGTACAGAGTTATTAGTTAGCGCAATACTAGCTGTAAGTCTAGCGCTAGTTTTAATGCTTATCTATATTGCGTTTAGATTTGACTTATCTAGTGGTGCGGCAGCAGTGTTAGGGCTTATTCACGACCTTATTATAATGGTTTCTGTTATGGTTATTTTTAATATCGAGATTGGTGTTACATTTATTGCGGCACTTATAACGATACTGGGGTACTCGCTGAACAACACAATTATTCTATTTGACCGTGTGCGTGATAAACAACGAGCGTTCGGCAACAAAGAATTTAATGTAAACAAAGTTGCAAATGATGCGGCTAGGGATACTATCTTTAGGTCTTTTGCTACAACAATCACAGGACTATTCCCAATGGTTGCACTTGGTATTTTAGGTGCAATTGGCGGATTAGCGTCAATTTGGGTGTTCGCTATTCCTATTATAGTGGGACTACTTGCGGGTGCATATTCGACAATTTTTGTATTACCAAGCGTATGGTCTATTGTAAAAAATGGGTGGTTTAGGCGCCAAAAGAAAAAAGGTAGATTGCCTAGCAATCCTGCCACTAAAGAGCCAGCGGCAGACGCTAGCTAAATATTCAAAAAAAATGCCTCTATTGATAAACCTAAAAATTTATTATAGGGGCATTTTGTTAAAAGTGTTATTTATATGGCTTATCAACTGAATGCCTGCAGAATGAGTTTCACAACGGAGCAAATGTAGAAAGAGTTAGACTGAAAAAGAGAGCGAGAACAAATAAATTTCTCGAACTCGCGGATGGAGGACCTTAAAAAGATGAATTATAAATTCACAAAAAGAAACACTAATAATTTTGATAAAACAAAAATTAAAGAACTAGCTAGCAATATAAATTGTAGCGAAAAACTCGTGGAGCTATTGCTTGCTAGAGGTATAGATACTGTAGAAAGAATTGACGATTTTCTAAATCCAAATAGCTCTCATTTTTCTGATCCGTTTTTATTAAAAGGAATGAAAGAGGCAGTTGCAAGGGTAGCACAAGCTATAGAGAATCAAGAAAGAGTTATGGTGTGTGGCGATTATGACGCTGACGGAGTTTCTGCTAGTGCTATAATAGCTGGCTTTTTGTTAGAGCAAGGTTTAGAGGTGTACACACATATTCCTAATCGTACAGTAGATGGTTATGGATTAAATATGATAACGCTGGAGCCGATTGTTGAGGAGATAGGTCCTGATTTGGTTATAACTTGTGATTGCGGGATAACGGCGGCTAAAGAGGTTGCTCATTTGTTAGATTTGGGGCTTGATGTGATAGTAACGGATCATCACGAAGTTGATAATGATAATTTTCCAGAGTGTGTTGTTGTTAATCCAAAACAAAAAGATTGCAATTATCCAACAGATTATTTGTGTGGAGCAGGTGTTGCCTTTAAGCTTGTACAAGCTATTGCAGGGTTAGATGTAGCAATGGGATATATTGATATATGTGCACTTGCAACAATTGCCGACATGGTGCCATTAACTGGGGAAAATCGTGCAATAGTTGCTTTAGGATTAAAACAAGAAAACAGGAAAAGTAAAGGTTTGATAGCACTACTTAAAAATCAAGGATTTGAGGGTAATGTTAGCAGTACCGAAATTGCTTATAAAATTGCTCCAAGAATAAATGCAGCGGGTAGAATGGGCGATGCGTATCGTGCTTTTGAGTTGTTGTCAACCGATGATGAAGAGAGAATTTCTGACTTAATTTATGAGATAAATAAGGATAATAACAATCGCAAGTCTTTATGCGATGCGATGATAAAAGAGGCGTTAGATGGCATAACAGCAAGCGACATTGTGGACACAAAAGCAATAGTGCTTAATTCTGCAAGTTGGGAGAAAGGTGTTACGGGTATTTTGGCAGCGCAAATTGCCCAAGAGTTTAAGCGTCCAGCTTTTATAATTACAGGCAGTATTGGTGCTTGTAAAGGTACAGCAAGAGGTGCGAGTAGTGTTAATATTTACGAGTTGTTGGAGGGCAGTAAAGATTTGTTATTAGAGTTTGGCGGTCATTCTGGCGCTGCTGGTTTTTCGATTGAATATAACAACATATCAGCATTTAAGGAAAGATTAAAATTATTGCTTGCGAATATTCCAATAGACAAATTTTTGCCAAATCAAGAGTATGATGCTATTGTAACGGGCGAAGATTTCAATCTTGATTTTATAAAAGAGATTGACCTGTTAGAGCCGTTTGGCACGGGTAACCCTAGACCGTTGCTTTGCTATGAAGGGACAAATTTTTCTATAACTCCTAATCGTACGAATTATCGTCACTCTCAAATTATGACAGACGATGGATTGCAAATTATTGCCTTCAATAATTACCACAATAATCAATTTTTGATAGGCGATAATCCTAAAAAAATATTATTAGAGTTTAGCGTTGATACATATACAAGGATAGAAGCCCCCAAAGCAATTTTAAGAGGAGTGTCTAATCCTAGCCTATATGTAAATGATCTTATTGCAAAGACTAGCTACCTTCGAAACATTACTCTTAAAAATGGTGCGAACGCAAACTATAAAACATACGCTAAAAAAGAGTTATATGATATTATTCCAAATAATTCGTATGGTACGCTTGTTATCGCAGGTAGTAAAACCTCGTATGATGAGTTTATTAAAAACAATAAGTATGATTATTTTCAAGAGGAGTTTATTTTTAGCACAAATATAAATAACTACTCAAAAATAATAGTTAGTCCAGCTTTTGATAGTAATATTGATTTATCTTATTATAGTACTATAGTCTTTTTGGATACACCTCCAGCACTAGGGTTAGTGTCGCTTATAAATAAAAAAACAGAGGCTATTGTTTATTTGCCTAAAATTTCTAACGAGTTAGAGTTTTTGAAAGGCATAGATGTCTCTAAAGAGTCTATGCGAAACTGTTATGAGGCTATTAGATTGTATGGTAATCTATCAAGTTACAGTTTGTTTAGTTATTTGAGACTATTAAAACAACGAATAGAAAATTTGGATTTCAGAACATTTGTTTTTGCGATTGCAGTCTTTAACGAATTAGAACTCATAAAAATTCATCCTAGTCCATTTAAGTTAAGTGCTATTTTTGGGGCTAAAGGCGAGCTGGAAAATTCTAGTATTTATAACTATGCTAAAAAATTGTTAGAGGCAGGAAACTAATGCTAGCAAAGATTCGTTCTAAATATAAAAAGGTTTATCAAAGCGATGAAGTAGCTATTTTAGATAATGCACTAGAGCTAGCCGATGAGAAGCATAAAGGACAAAAACGAAAATCAGGCAAGCCATATATTGCTCATCCCGTTGCTGTTGCTGATATTTTGATTGATTTAGGTGTAGACTATACTGCTGTCGCCGCTGCCTTTTTGCATGATGTAGTAGAGGATACTGATGTTACTGCACAAGAGTTAAAAGAAAAATTCGGGGATACAATTGCAGAGCTGGTGACAGGTGTTACAAAACTAAAAGATTTTAAGTTTAAGAGTAAGCGGCAAGAGCAAGCCGAAAATTTTAGGCGAATGTATATTATGATGAGTAAAAATCATCTTGTGCTTGTAATTAAACTTGCAGACCGACTTCATAATATGCGAACAGTTGAATTTTTGGCACCCGATAGACAAGTTGAATTTGCTACTGAAACTCAGGAAATCTATGCACCATTGGCGTCGAGATTGGGTTTAAGTTATATAAAATGCGAGTTAGAGGATTTGTGCCTTAAGGCATTAAAGCCTAATGAGTTTAATGAGCTAAATGTTGCGGTATCCGAAAAACGCAAAAAATTTGGTGCGGTGTTGTCGCAAATTCAAAAAAAACTTAAGGAAATTTTAGATAAATTTAATATAGAGGGTAGTGTTTCTGGTAGACCCAAACATTTATATAGTATCTATAAAAAAATGAATAGGAAAGACAATCCTCGTACGCTAGAGCAAATTTTTGACTTGACGGCTGTTAGGGTGCTTGTAGAGAATATTCCAGATTGTTATACAGTGCTTGGTGCAGTGCATGATGCGTGGCGGCCAATCAAGGATAGATTCAAGGACTATATTTCTGTTCCTAAAATCAATAACTATCGTAGTTTGCATACAACCGTTATGACCGAGTTTAAGATACCGTGCGAGATTCAGATTAGAACTATCGAAATGCATAGGGTAGCTGAGTATGGTATTGCGGCGCACTGGATTTATAAAGAAAAAGCAAATGAAAGCGATAAGTTGGCTAAAAACAAGAAAAAACGCCAAGACAAGAGGCAGGCAAAAGGTGCAAATGAGATTGATAATTTGTCCTGGTTGCCAGGTATGGGTGATGTAGAGAGTGATGCTACAACAAGTGAAGAATTTTACGATGCAGTAAAATTTGATTTTAATCATAAAGAGATTTTTGTGTTTACCCCAAGAGGCGATATTATTATGCTACCTGAGGGGGCAACCTCTGTTGATTTTGCATATAGGGTGCACTCTGAGGTTGGCAATAGATGTAGTGGTAGTAAGATAAATGGAAGAATTGTACCATTAGAGACAGAACTAAAAAGCGGTGATTATGTAGAGATTTTAAGTTCTGGTAAGATAAAAGGGCCTAGCCGTGATTGGCTAAGGTTTGCAAAAACTACTCAAGCTATAACCAAAATCAAAGCATTTTTCAAAAAGTTAGCCAAATCTGACAATATAGAAAAAGGTAAGGAGTTGTTAGAACTTGATGCTAAAAGGCGAGGATATGTGCTGAGTCATTTATTAAGTCCTAAGTGGCTTGATCCTATAATGCACCGTTATGCTATTGCAAATTTAGATGACCTTTATGCCGCAATTGGTTATGGTGGTTATACAGTAGGGCAAATAATTCCAAAGTTAGTTGATTTTTATAAAAAGTCAGAAGCTAAAAAGAAAGAGATTAAAAACTTTACGGGTAAAACTTTGCAGGTGCGTCAAAGTATTATTGTTGACGGTCATGATGATTTGCTTATAAGGCTAGCCCAGTGTTGCACTCCAGCACCAGGAGATGACATTTTAGGCTTTATATCAAGGGGACGCGGAATATCTGTTCATCGCACAAGTTGTCATAACTTAAAAGGAATTGAGATAGAGCGTCTAATCAAAACCAACTGGGCAACAAGTGCTACAAAAGAGCCATTTGTTGTGCAGTTGCAAGTTGAGGCACAAAATTCAGAAGGGTTGCTATTAAAGTTAACAACTTTAATCTCCGGGCAAAAATTATTTATTCACAGTTTGAATGCTCGTGCAGATAAACAGAATACAGGCATAATTACAATCGGCGTACAGGTATCACATCTGTCTCAGATAGAGCAACTTATATCAAAAATTAATACTATGGGGCAAGTCGAGAAAGTTTATAGGCTTTAGTTTTTTTGAAACTTTTTTGTAAAAAAATTTTCAACTTTCAACAACTCAATAAAAGGAATATATAAAATATGAACATTAAAATTTTACAAACAGGACCAATTCAGACAAACACTTACATACTTGAGGGAAAAAACTCTTTAATTGTAATTGACCCGGGTGATGAGCCGCAAAAAATTCAACAGGTAGCTGAAGCGAAAGGCAAGCCTATAAATTTTGTTTTACTAACTCATGCCCATTGGGACCATACTGGTGCAGTTGAATTTTTTCAAAAAAAAGGTGCTAAGGTTTATTTGCATAAACTAGATTTAGAGATGACAACTAAAGCACCGTCAATTTTCGGAAAAGTTAATCCCGATGTTTTGTTTGATAAAGATGAAACAGTTATGTTTGATAATATACCAATAAGAGTTATTCATACTCCAGGGCACTCTCAAGGCAGTGTTTGTTTTGAGACAGCAGCTACAATCTTTAGCGGCGATACGCTTTTTAGGGGCGAGGTAGGTAGATGCGATTTGCCAAGCGGTAACTTTACAACCTTGAAAAAATCATTGCAAAAAATATTTGCACTAGCTAAAAACCATACAGTGTATCCAGGGCATGGCGACAAAACAAGTCTTGACTACGAGATGAAAAATAATCCGTATGCCTAATAATTTAGTTTGCGATAAAGAGAATTTTGATGTCGAGCTTGTCGAACTAGTCAGGCTATTTTTGCCAAACTTTGCTAGTTGCAACATAAAGATTGATATATCGCATGATAAGCAAAAAGAATGGTTGCGCATAATAATAAATGATAAAAAATATTTTTATTCAGATAGTAGTTTTGATAGTGAATTAAACACAGGTATGCGCAAGTTTTTGGTTCGAAGATACCGCATTGCGCTATATAAAGCTCTAAAACAGCATTTTAAGCGTAGTTTAGCTTGGGGCGCACTAACTGGCATAAGACCAACAAAGATGCTAGTCGAACAGTTAGACAAAAACATTGACCTAAAAACTGCAACAAAAAATCTAAAAAAAATGTATTTCGTTTCTAAAAAAAAGGCTGATTTAGTTGCTAGTATTGTAAAAAATCAACAGCCATTTTTAGAGAAAAATCCTGGATTAGTTAACTTATATGCGCATATTCCGTTTTGCCAAACAAGGTGTGAGTATTGTTCTTTTGTGTCAATGCCACTAGAAAAACAAAAAGATTTGTTGCAGCCCTATGTAGAAAAACTTGTGTTAGAAATCAGTGCTACAAAAGAAAAGCTAGCGAAAGAAAATAAAAAAATATATTCTATATATGTAGGTGGAGGTACACCTAGTGTTTTAGATGTGGCACAATTAGAACAAGTTTTGCAAGCAATAAATGCAGACGGCAAAACAGAATTTACATTTGAGGCGGGTAGACCCGAAACGATTACACCTCAAAAATGTGAGAAATTAAAGAAATATAATGTCAGTCGATTAAGTGTCAATCCGCAAATTTTATGTGATGTTACGCTTAATAGAATTGGCAGAAATCATACAGTGGGCGACTTTTATAAAGGTTATAATATAGCTTTAGAGTATGGGTTTACTAAAAATGTAGATTTAATAATCGGGCTAGCTAATTACAAAACTACTATATCTACAGTCAAAAAAATAATTGAATTAAAGCCAGAGAACATCACACTACATTCGTTATGCAGAAAAAGAGGCTCGATAGTAAACGAAAAAAACATTAGTTTTTTGAGTGATAAAATTGCAACAAAAAGTATGGATGTCGCTGGGAAGCTACTTAAAAAAGCGGGCTATAAACCATACTACTTGTATCGTCAAAAAAATGCAGTAGGTAATTTAGAAAATGTAGGTTATTCTAAAGAGAAGCATATGTGCGTAAATAATATATCTGTTATGGAAGAACATTTGTCTGTTTATGCTTGTGGTGCTGGTGCAATTAGTAAAACTATTTGTCCAAAAACCAATCTTATAACGCGTCATCAAAATCCAAAAGATGTAAGGCTTTATCTTAACCAATCCTTGCAGTAAGAGGCTATTTTCATGAAGACTGGTTCTAAATTTTACTTTACTAATTGTTAGTGATAGGATATAATATAAACAAATGCAAAAAACATACAATCCTAAAGAATTTGAAAAACGAATTTACGATACTTGGAACAAAAAAAACTATTTTGTAGCAAAAGTTAATGCTAGTAAAAAACCTTTTACTATGGTTATGCCGCCGCCAAACATTACAGGGCAACTTCATATGGGACATGCGCTTAACAATACTATTCAAGATGTATTAGCTAGGTATAAACGAGCTAAAGGTTTTGAAGTGCTTTGGCTACCAGGAACAGACCACGCTTCTATTGCAACCGAGGTTAAGATAATCGAAAAATTAAAATCAGAAGGTATTGATAAAAACGAGCTAGGACGAGAAGGTTTTCTAAAAGCTGCTTTTGAGTGGAATGATAAATTTGGCGGTAGAATTGTAGAACAATTAAAGCAATTGGGTAGTTCTTGCGATTGGAGCAGGCAAGCATTTACTATGGATGAAAAATGTTCTAAAGCTGTGCTAGAGGCTTTTACAAGACTCTACGGTAAAGGGCTAATTTATCGTGGCGACAGAATGATAAACTTTTGTCCAGAGTGCGTTACGGCACTGAGTGATGCAGAGGTTGAGCATAAAGAATCAAATTCTAAATTATGGTACATAAACTATCCAATTGAAAACGAGAAAAATAAATTTATAACCGTTGCTACAACTAGGCCAGAAACTATGCTAGGTGACACGGCTGTTGCTGTTAATCCTAATGACAAACGCTACAAAAATTTGGTAGGTAAGTTTATAAGTTTACCGCTAACTAATAGAAAAATTCCTATTATAGCAGATAGTTATGTAGAGGCAAGTTTTGGTACAGGGGCAGTTAAAATTACACCGGCACATGACCCTAACGATTTTGAGGTTGGTAAAAGACACAATTTGCCGATTATTTGTGTTATGGACGAGAAAGGTAAAATGGCGGGCAGTGAAGCAGGCGAGTACAAAACATTAGATAGGTTTGTTGCAAGAAAACGCATTGTTGCAGATTTAGAAAAGTTAGGTTTGTTAACTAAAACCGAAAGTCGTCAAAACAATGTTGGTGTTTGTTATCGTTGTGATACAGTAATTGAGCCTAGAATTTCTAAACAATGGTTTGTTAAAATGGATGGATTAGCTAAGCCTGCTATGGCTAGTGTAAAACAAAATAGTATTAAATTTAAGCCCAAAAGATTTGATAAAATTTACATGCACTGGCTAAAGAACATAAAGGATTGGTGCATAAGTCGTCAACTTTGGTGGGGACATAGGATTCCTGCGTATTATTGCAAGAAGTGCGACAACATGCAGGTAGAAAAACAAATGCCAACAAAATGCACTAAGTGTGGCAGTGACAAATTCAAGCAAGACGAAGATGTGTTAGATACATGGTTCTCAAGCGCATTGTGGCCGTTTTCAACTTTAGGTTGGCCTAACAAAATAAAAGAGTTAGATTATTTTTATCCTACAGATGTGCTAGTAACGGGCTATGACATTATCTTTTTTTGGGTAGCAAGGATGGTAATGAGTGGACATGAGTTTTTGGATAAAAAGCCTTTTTCTACTGTACTTATAAATGGACTAGTGCGAGATGCAGATGGCAAAAAAATGAGTAAGTCTGCTGGTAACGGTGTCGACCCATTAGAGATTATTGATAAATACGGGGCGGATGCGCTTAGATTTTCGTTGCTACTAGGTATTGCGACAGGTGCAGACCAACGATTTTCAACAGATAAAATTGATTCTAGCCGTAATTTCATGAACAAAATCTTTAACGCATCAAAGTTTGTTTTAGGAAGTTGTGAGGGTGTAAAACTAGAAAAAGACATAACAAAAGTAAAAAACTTATCATTAGCAGATAAATGGGTTTTAAGTAAGTTGTCTCTAACAATTAAAGCTGTGTCAAGAGCACTAGATAAATTTGAGACAGGGCAAGCGGCAAGTTTGCTATATGATTTTATTTGGACGACTTTTTGCGATTGGTTTATAGAGTGTGCTAAGGTTGGTACAAATAGCACTTGTGGCAAAACTAAAAACACAACTCAAAATGTATTACTGTTTGTACTTATTCAAATTCTGAAAATGCTACATCCGTTTGTTCCTTTTATTTCAGAGGAAATATATCAACATATGCCCAACAAATGCTACGATAGTATTATGTTGGCACCATTTTCTAGTTATAGAAAAAACTATAAGAAAGATTGTTTAGAGTTTGAAAATATGACAGAGATTGTAAAGGCTATTAGAAACATAAGGGCCGAAAATAAATTGCCGCCGTCTAAAAAGATTGTTATTTACATTCAAGCTAAAGCGGGGAACGAGGCGCTATTAGTAAAATCAGCTAGTTATATTGCGAAACTAACAAGTTCATCGAATTATATTTTTGCTAAACCAACCGAGCCAGCTGTGGAAATTATAACTAATGACGCAACTATTTATATACTAAATAATGATTTGATAGAAAACCAATCAAAAGATATCGAGAGGCTAAAAAAAGAATTAGACGCTGCTAAATTTGAGTTAGGTCTTGCAAACAAAAAACTGTCTAACGATGGTTTCGTGGCTAAAGCACCTAAAGCACTACTTGATGCCGAAAATGCAAAAATAGAAAAATATACTGCTCTAATTGCAAAATTAGAACAGGCGATTGGGTAATTACCGATTATATTATTTTTCTTTAAAACTTTTTTACAAAAAACTTTAAGTATTCTTGGGGCGTAAAAGTACTCCTACTTAAAAGTTTTTTCCCAAATGGGTTTTAATAACGATTAGGAATTTGATTAGTTGCCAAAAAATCGGCACGATTGTTGTAGTAGTTGTCTGAATGTCCTTTAACTTTAATAAAGGTAACTTGATGAATTTCTAATAGAGTAATAAGTTCGTTCCAGAGCTCTTGATTTTTTACACTACCAGAGGATGACCGCCAGCCATTAGATTGCCATTTTTTTAGCCAGCCTTGATTTATAGCGTTTATGCAGTAAGCAGAATCGCTATAAAGATTTACCAAACAAGGGGCTTTTAGGGCGGACAATCCTTTAATTATGGCAGTAAGCTCCATTTGATTATTAGTGGTGCTATCCTTAAAATCTGCGATTTCTTTTATTTTTTCGCCATAAATTAAAACGGCAGCCCAGCCACCAGGGCCTGGGTTGCCGCTACAAGCGCCATCTGTATAAATTTCTACTGTTTTATTCAAAGTCATCGCAATTTGTTTTTTGAAAACTTTTTTGTAAAAAAATTTTCAAACTTTCAAAAAACTTCTAATTTTTTTGTGTTCTAAAAATCCCTCTTTAGTGTTCTCTTCAAAGTTTTTCTCTAAATAAAAAGCTCATGTATAATTTCATAAAAATTACTTTTTCTTTTTATCTTTCTTTTCTTTTTTGCTATCTTTTTCGTCTTTGGCGGATTTCGTGACGGGCGCACTTCCTACTAAATCGGTTGCAACTGGAGCAGTGGGGTTAGCCACTGCATCTTTTGCAGGTTCCGTAGTAGTAGGGGCTGTAGTGGTAATTGACGCTCCACCTTCTACCTTAAACGCAGAACTCATGTCTTTAGATTTTGTAATGCTACTGATAGTTGCATTTTGTACAACAGTTTCAAAATGATGTGCAGTTAGGTAATTAACACCTTCTATTGTTGTGCCGCCCTCAGAACAAATTGACTTAATTATGTTATCAATTTTAGCAAGGGCTTCTTCATAATTTTTCTTAGGTAGAATTTCGTTTAGCTCTGCTGCTAGGTGCATACTAGCACCGCCCAAAACTCCTAGAGTTGCCATTATTGCACACTCTGGTGGAACGCCTTCTAGTTTAGCCGCACCAATAAGACCAATAGCAAATTTATAAATGAAAGCAGGGCTAGAGCCAACAAGACCTGTAATAGCATCCATATGTTTTTCGTCGATAGCACGAGGTAGACCAAATAGGTTAATTACATCAAAAAGTTCCCCTCTTTCTTTATCGGTTATTCCAATAAAATTATAGGCATTAAAACTCATGCCAACGCTAGCATGTAGGTTAGGCATAACCCTAACTATTTTTTTAGCTTTAGAAAGGGTAGATAGTTTATCAATGCTAACGCCCGCCATAACAGAGATTAAAACTTTATCCTCTGGAATATCTAAATTTGCAAATACGCTAGCCGCTTGATTAGGCTTAACGCATACAAAAATATATTTCGCATAATTGATAACTGACTGATTGTCGCTAGCAGTTTTTGCATACGCGTTAACTGATTTTAAGTTTTCGGCATTTGTGTCAAAAGCTACAATATTTTTGCAACCCTTTTGTTTAGCAATGCTTAAGATTGCTTTTGCCATGTTGCCTGTTCCGATAAATCCAAGTTTTGTTTTCATAGGTTTTTTGTGTATAAACTCCTTAATATATCTATCATAAATAGTGTCTACATATAGAATAATATATCTAAAAAATTTTTGCAACCCCTTTTATTAAAGATTTATTAAAAATTAAATAATTTTGCAAAATACTATGAGAAGTGTTGTATTGGTAGACTTGTTACTTTATAAATGTTACTATAGTAGTATGGATATGACATTTAGAGATAAACTTAAGAAAAATAGAGTTAAGATAATTTTTGTCGCTTCAAAACTAGTAACACTTATTCCGCTGTTACTACTGTATTTTTTAGATATAATTTCGACAAATGCGTTTGTAATAACCAAGTTTATTTTGATGGGCATTTTTTTCGTATTTACAATGATTTTGCTAGTAAAAGAAGTTAAAGCAAAGCGCCCTTATTATAAACAAATAATTCTTTTGGTCCAGCTAGTGCTTATCGCGATACTTCTTTCGGTGTACATTGCGGATGTTATTGAAACTAGAATTTTTGGTTTTATTAAGATTGCGCTAATATCTACAATCATTGTAGTTCAAATTGTGCTTATAGTGGTGTCGCGGATTAAAACGAAACGCGAGAATCGTACAAAATTTGATAGAGAAAATAATATTGAAAATTTAGTCCTAGATGAAAGCAATGTTCAAAATAATGATATGGAAAATATCAATGCAGAAAATTGTGTAATAGAATGCGATAAATCTGACAGCAGTGATGACAATAACTGTAATCCCGAAAACTCTAACATTAGCAGCAATATAGATAGTTTATAACAAAAAATGCGTCAGCCGTTAATTCAATGACGCATTTTCAATACTTAAAGCATCTCATTTTCTTTTAGGAATTCGACAGTATCTTTTAGTGTTTCTTTTAAGCCTCTTGCGCTATAACCTAATTCGCTAATAGCTTTTTCGTTGCTATAGTTAGAATTTGACCCGACTGCATATAGTGCATAACTTGTATAAAGTGGTTTTCTTTTTTTAATTTTTGCACCAAGCGTTAAAAAGGGTAGACCGATTTTTGCAACCCAAAGGGGAAGAGTGCGTTTTATTTTTCTGACACTTGTAATCTCATAAAGCATATCAAGCACAGATTTAACCGAATAAAAGCGATTAGTTAATAAATAGCATTCTCCACTTTTAGCGCTTGGCGATACAGCCGCTTTTATAATTCCGTCTACCACATCTCTAATGTCAACAAAATTAAAACCGCCTTTTGTTGCCGCTGGTATGCGTTTTGCCATGTAATCTTTTACCATTTGTGTTAGCATGCTACCGCCAAAGTCGCCTGGTCCTGATATTCCGCTAGGATGCACTAGCACGGCATCTAAGTCGTTTTCTTTAACGGCATCCAAGACAAGCCCACTTGTAATAGCTTTAGTTTTAGAATAAGCACCTCTTACTAGTTTTGGGCAAAACTCAGAAACCTCACGCATAACAGCGTTTTTTTTGAGTTCTGGTATTGCATGAACACTACTTACAAAAACCATACGACTATTATATTTTAGACATAAGTCAATACAGTTTTTTGTGCCGTTGATGTTAATATCCTGCATGATTTGTTTTTGTTTTTTCTTGCCATTTAGTTCAACGATAGCGGCAGTATGAATACAAATCAATTTAGAATTATCAATAAAACTGCTAGCCATCTCAAAACATTTTTCTAAACTTTCTAAATTTCGTGTATCACCGTAGAATAAATGAAGATTAGGATTTTCAAATTCAGTCCCTAAAACTAGCGTAGCCTTTTCTTTGTTTCTTGCGAATGCAAAGACTGTTTCGTTGTTATATAACATTTTTTTTACTAAAACGCCACCCACAAATCCAGTAGCACCTGTAACTATGTAAATATTCTTTTCCATTATTCTAGTATACATTAAAGACGAAATGATTGTCAAGAGCAGTGCATAGATGTTATACTAATTATATGAAAGCAATTGTTACCGTTATAGGAAAAGATAAATCAGGCATTATTGCCGCAGTTACAAGCGAGCTAAGCAAAGCTAGCGTTAATGTAGAGGATATTTCGCAAACAGTTTTGCAAGATTATTTTGTAATGCTTATGCTTATAGAAAGCAAAAAAATGTCAGTAGGCGAGATAGCAAGCAAACTAGAACCAATTGGCAAAAAAATTGGTGTTGATATTAGAGTTCAGCACGAAGACATTTTTAATGCAATGCACCGTATCTAAATTATTACTCTTAATAAAAAACATTTTTTTCAATTTTTGTTGCGGACTTATAACATCGTTGAGTGAGTTGATGTGTTGAGGCATCTAATGCAAATGAATCAGGTCATTTCAAGACACCTATTCACTTAGATATTATATAGAAATCGACGATGCGATTATAGTTTCAAACAGTTTGGACAAGTTTCTTGCTAATGTAGGCCCTAATATACCTATTGAGGTTGTTTATGAATTGGTCTATTGTCATTCAGCTGTTGATAATCCAACTGATAATTTGTCTATAACTGCAACCAGCGACGAAGTGGAAACAGCAATAGCACAGCAAACGGAAAACCTTCGGGAATTTAACACAACAAGAAATCTTGCGTTTTTACAGCAAAAAGGGCTTAGTAGATAAAAGATTTAGAAGTACTTAAAAAGTAGTTGACTAGCTAGCCTATAATAAGGTATACTAGTAAAGGTTTTGTACGAGTGAATGTGGCTCTCCATCCTAAAGCTGGTCAAAACTTATAAAAATTTTCAACGGAGAAACAACAAAATGTCAGAAGGCAAAAAAACACCAGCTGCAAAGCCTGCAGCGAAAAAAGTACCTCTTAGCGAAAAAGAGAAATTAGCAGCGGCGGCCGCAAAAGAAAAAGAAGCTAAAGCGAAAGAAGCTGCTAAAGTAAAAGCCGCAAAAGAAAAAGAGAAAGTGGCGGCAGCTAAAGCTAAAGATGCAGCAGCTAAGCTAAAAGAGAAAGAAGCTAAAGCAAAAGAAGCTGCTAAAGCAAAAGCTGCAAAAGAAAAAGAAGCGGCAGCTAAATTAAAAGAAAAAGAGAAAGCTGCTAAAGAGAAAGAAAAAGCGGCAGCGGCTAAAGCTAAAGAAAAAGCTGCGGCTGATAAAGCAAAAGCAGCAACGGTTAAAAAGCCAGCGGCTACAAAAGCGGCGACAAAACCTGCTAGCAAAATAACTGCTACAAAAACAGCTACAACTAAAGTTGCAGCAACTAAAGCAACAGCTAGCAAAACACCTGCAACTAAAACTCCTGCTACAAAAGCGGCTAGCACTAAAGCAGCTGCAACAAAACTTGTTGTGGCTAAAGAGGCACCCGTAGCTAAAGAAAAAGCTTCTAAAGTTGCAGTAGAAGTTAAAGAAGTTGCAAAAGTAGAAAAAGCGACTGTTAAATCAGACATTCCTAAAGTTTCTAGTAGTGTTAAGGGTATTGCTAAACCTATTATTATATCAGCGGATTCTGATGAGGCGGAAGTAAAAGTAGCTCCTACTTCTAAAAAGAAAAAAGTTAAAAAAGTAAAACCTGTAAAAGCGCCTAAACCACCTTCAAAAGAAAAACTTGAAAAACAAGAAATTATCAAAAAATTTGCAATGAGCGAAGGTGACACTGGTAGTCCAGAGGTTCAAGTTGCATTGTTAACTCATCGTATAAACCAACTAACCGAGCATAGCAAACGCCATCCTAAAGACCATCACTCTCGTCGTGGTCTACTACAAATGGTTGGCAATCGCCGTAGTCTACTAAATTATCTAAAAGATAATGATATAGAGCGCTACAGAGCAATTGTTGCTAAATTAGGCTTGCGTAAATAACAATACCTTTTATGGTTATGAAAATAAAAAATAAGAGTAGTCGCTTAAGAAAGTGGCTACTCTTATTATGTAAATATTTATCATAGTTGTTTCTTGACAAATAAATATTTGGTTGCTATAATGAAAGGGTAATGATAATCGGGATATACACAAACACATACAAAGATAGTGGCTTAGTTATCACTAAAAAACTGATTGCAGACTTTAAGAAGTTAGGGGTTGGTGTTTTAGTGTTTGGCAAAGCAGCTGTTATGCTAAAAATTGTTTCGGGCGAGAGCTCTAAACAGTTGCCTTTTTGTATGATTGTTTTGGGTGGCGATGGGACGATTCTTGACATTACTCCGTTTTGTGCAAAAAATGATATTCCAATTTTGGGATTTAATCTAGGGAGAGTCGGCTTTTTAACAGGTTTAGAAACTCTTGATGCAAGTAGAATCGTTGATATTCTTAAAGGCAAATTATTTACTATTGAAAGACGAGAAATGATTGAGGCGAACTGCAATAACAAGACTTTTATTGCACTAAATGAAATTGTCGTTTCTAAAAGTAGTAGTGCAAAAATGGTATCGTTGGAGATTGCTATAGATGACAAATTTGCAGATAGGTATTTTTGCGATGGTTTTATAGTGGCGACGGCAACAGGCAGTACAGCTTATAGTTTGTCTGCAGGGGGACCAATTGTTGCACCTAATGCTGCGGTGTTTGCGCTAACTCCGATTTGTCCGCATACGCTTCATGCTAAGCCAATGATAATATCAAATAGCAGTGCAGTTAACTTAAAGCCAACAAGAGATGAGTGCGAAATTATAGTTGACGGCAAGGCAGTTTGTAAATTGCCAAAAGATAAAAATATTAAAATATTAAAAAGTAATATATGCGCATCTTTTATAAAACTAAAAGATAGCGATGATTTTTTTACAAGATTACAAACCAAATTAAATTCGTGGGTGGGCGAGGCGAAAGAATAAGATGTTAACAAAAATAACGATAAAAAATATAGCACTAATAAAGTTTTTAGAATTAGATTTTTGTAATTCTCTAAATATTTTAAGTGGTGAAACAGGGGCAGGTAAGTCAATCTTAATTGATGGTATCATGCTGCTTTTGGGTGCAAAGTACGATAAGACAATTTTAAGGCATGGTGTGGATGATGGTTTTGTAGAAGGCGTTTTTGAATTGTCTGATAATCAAACAGAGATTTTAACCGAGTTCGGTTTTGAAAAAGATGAACTTCTAATTGTTGTGCGAAAGTTTAATTCTAGTGGCAAACAAGAAAGTAGGATAAATGGCAGGCTGACAACAAGCACTGTGCTAGCTAGTATAATGGCAAAGTTTGTTGATATTTATGGGCAAAACGAGTATCAGTCTTTAGCCAAAAAGTCCATGCACCTAAACATTTTGGATGCTTTTTTGGTTAATGATTTAGCGCAGTTAATGCCAGAAATTCGTACGCTTTGCCAAGAGATTTTGTCGATAAATAGGTCGTTAAAAAATATTGGTAGCGAGAGTGAGAGGGCACGACAGCTTGACATTCTTAAATTTTCGTTAGGCGAAATTGAAAAAGCAAATGTGTATGAAACAGAAGAAGACGAGCTTTCTGCGCGTAGAAAGTTAATCTCTAGCGGCGAAAAAATTGCACAAAATTTATCTGGTGCGATTGATGCTTTAGGCGGTTCCGACGGTAGTGTTTTAGACGGGCTGCATAGCGCAAAGCAATCTTTGGGGCTAATAGAGAGCTATTCTAGCGTTTATAGTGAGATACTTGAGAGAATTAGTTCTAGTTTAATAGAGTTAGATGACATTTATGATAGCTTGCAAATAGAAGCACAAAACTTAGAGTTTGACCCAAGAGAGCTAGAGAAAATAGAGAGTCGCCTAGACATTATTAGAAATCTTAAACGCAAGTATGGAAGTTTTTCTGACATGCAAAAATTTGTTAAGAAAAATTCGGAACTCTTTGACGAGTTGGAAAACGGCGCACATAATTTCGAAAAATTATCTAAAGAAAAAAATAAAAAAATTGAGACTGCTTTTACTTTAGCAACCAAAATATCTACCATTCGAAAAAAGGGTGCTAAAAAATTTGAAGAACTAATGACAAAAGAGCTTGCCGATTTAGGTATGCCAGATGCCCAATTTGTAATAGTTTTTAATGATGATGTTTCAATAGAAACGCTAGAAAAATATCTAACTCCTAATGGCATGGATGCACCTGAATTTTATTTTAGTGCCAATAAAGGACAACCTATCAAACCACTTACAAAAATCATATCTGGTGGTGAATTATCTAGATTTATGCTTGCCCTAAAAGTTGTATCAAGTAGTACAATAGATATTCCCACCCTCATTTTCGACGAAGTAGATACAGGCATAAGTGGAAAAATAGGGCAAGAAGTTGCAAAAAAGCTAGCAAGAATTGCAAGTCATCATCAGGTACTTTGCATAACTCATTTGCCACAAATTGCCGCTATGGCGGATAATCACTATTATATAGAAAAGTTTACTAAAGATAACGAAACTCAAACTACTGTTAAGCTTCTAGATAATAGTGGCATGATAGAAGAAATTTCTCGCTTGTCAGGTTCTAAAGGCATCTCAGAATCTGCTACTACTAACGCAAAAGAGACAAAACTTTGGAGCGAAAAGTTCAAAAAGAGTATATAAACATATGAACATACAGGTTAAAGATTTTATAAAAAAAGAAAAAAATGATTTTTGTAGCATGGTAACAGAGTTTTATAATTCTGACGCTGTTAGTCATAATATTCCTAAAAAGAATATTATGCAGACTTTTGATATGCACATTAGCAAAAGTCCGTTTGTTAGGTGTTTGGTTTTAGAATACGACAACAAAAAAGCAGGTTTTGCATTGCTTAGCTTTACTCACTCTACTGAAGCAGGCGGGTTAGTTGTACTACTAGAGGACCTGTTTGTAAAATTAGAGTTTAGGGGCAAGGGGATAGTATCGAAGTTTTTTGAATTTCTTTTTAATGCTTATGACAAAAAAGCTGCTAGATATCGACTTGAGGTAACTGCAACAAACAAAAAGGCTATTGAAATTTATTCTCATTATGGCTTTGAAACGCTAGAGTATTCTAATATGGTTAAGGATATGATGATAAGTTAATTGGTAGATGTTATGAATTTTGCTTGCAGTTCAATCTTATAAATTGTATCATGTCTATATAGTGTATAATAAATCGGTAAGAAGTACACGATTTTAGGAGAAAAATTAACTCATGCAATGGTATGAAATTTTAATTATAGCGGCTGTAGCGCTTGGCTCGTATTTTATCGGCAATATAAATTTTGCTGGTTTTATTTCTAGACTTAAAAAGAAAGATATTAGAAAAATGGGTAGCGGAAATCCTGGTACCATGAATATGTTTAGAAACTTTGGTATTCCTCTTGGGCTAACCACTATGATTTTAGAGATACTAAAGGGCGTTGTTCCTGCGGTTATTGGTTGGGCAGTTATTGGGCAGTTAGGTTTTGGGCAGCACGAAATGCGTTATGGTATTACTATGGCATACAATATGCCGCGATTGGGTATTTATGTTGCAGGGTTTAGTGTTATTTTGGGGCATGTTTTTCCCGTGACGGTAAAGTTTAAGGGTGGAAAAGGTATTGCAACTGCAATTGGGGTAGGATTAGTAGCGCAACCTGCTGTAGCGGTTATTGCCCTAGCGCTTGGCATTGGCTTTATCATTTGGACAAAAATTGGGTCGATTGGCTCATTTATAATAATATCTCTGCCACTTGCAATTGATGCACTTGTAATATCTAGGGTCTATTATGCTCTTAGGGACACATATGGGGTAGGCTCTGATGTTGTGGCACAGCATTTTCCACTAGTCGTAGCAAGCCTTGCTTTAATTTTTGCACTGTTTAGTCTAACTATTTTTACTCATCGAAAAAATGTCGTTAAGCTTTTTAACGGCACAGAGAGTAAAACAATTTTCTTTGGTAAAAATAAATCAGTCAATCAAACAAAAGCAAAAGAGGCAGCTACACTTGCTGCGAGTTTGGAAACTAATTCTACAAGTCAAATAGAAGGAATCGTTAACGAGCAAGAAACACAAGCTGTTGACAATATGAATTCTAATAAACAAAATCAATAATTGTGTATTGTGTCTTGTTGCGCCGTGTGTTAACTTATGCTATAATGTACACATATATATGAAAAAACAAGATTTTTATTATGATTTGCCCGAGAGGCTAGTTGCACAAACTCCTGTAGAGCCACGAGATTCTGCTAGAATGCTTGTGTACGACAGAAAAACTAAAACGATAGCTGACAAACATTTTTATAATGTGCTTGATTACCTTAAAGCAGGCGATGTAATGGTTGTTAATAAAACCAAAGTTTTGCCAGCTAGATTATATGGTGTTAAAATTGACAAAAAAACTACTAAGCCAGAAGGTGCTAAAGTAGAATTTTTGTTACATAAAAGAATTAACAATACAAAATGGGAAGTTTTGTGTGGGCCTAGTCGTAGGGCAAAAGTTGGAGATAGATTTTTCTTTTCTAAAGAATTGACGGCAACAGTATTAGAAGAAAAAGAGGGTGGATTAAGGAATATTGATTTTGAGTTTAGTGGAGTGTTTGAAGAAATTTTAGATATGATTGGCGAAACCCCATTGCCACACTATATAAAAAAGAAATTAGAGAATATCGAGAGGTATCAAACGGTTTATGCTCAAGATGCTGGTAGTGCAGCAGCACCTACGGCGGGCTTGCATTTTACCACGGAGCTAATGGGCAAAATAAAAGCTAAAGGTGTAACTTTTGTAGAGATACTTCTTCATGTCGGTATAGGCACATTTAGGCCAGTTAAAGAGGACGATGTAGCAAAACATAAAATGCACGCAGAATATTATGAGGTTGACGAAAAGGCGGCGGAAATAATAAACAAAGCTAAAAAAGAGGGCAGGCGGGTTATTGCGGTTGGCACAACTAGTGTGCGTACACTTGAGAGTGTCGCTGACAATAAAGGCTTTATAAAAGCGGGCAGTGGCGAAACTAGTATATACATTTATCCGCCATATAAATATAAAGCGGTTGATGCACTAATAACAAATTTCCATTTGCCAGAGTCTACACTTGTTATGCTTGTAGCGGCACTACTTGGCACAAGAGAAACGCTTGATATTTATAATCATGCCGTCAAAAATGAGTACAGGTTTTTTAGTTTCGGCGATGCGTGTTTGTTTATTTAATTTTGTTGAAAAGTTTTTTATAAAAAAGTTTTCAAACTTTCAAAAAACTTCTAAATCATTATGTTTTCACAATATCTCCTCACAAGTAAAAACAAGCACCTCACAGTCTAAAAGGATTGTGAGGTGTTTGTTTAAGTGGGCATTATATTCTAACAAACTCTAAAGAGTGTAGCATAAGATTGTCATCGTGGTTAGACCTCAGCGGTGCCCAACCAGTTCCTCTTAATGGAGTTGTTCCTGTAATTCTAAGAGTATGTCTGCCAGCAGGTAGGTTGCCTAGGTTTATGCTTGTTGTACGCCAGCCAGGGTTAGCTGTAAAAGTTTGATTAAACGAGCGACCTGTAATGTTTGTGATAGCGACAGTAGCGTTAGAAGTAAATAAGCTACGATTTAGCAAGTCTAGTCTAAAGTTTCCACCTTGACCCGCAGGAATATAAATTTGATATTCAATCCATTTATCAACAGCCTCGGTACCAGTCATACGACCTAAATCTCTAACATCAATTGCAGTAACACGATTAGCAGTAGGCACTGTAGTAGGCCAAAAATTAACGCTTTCTCTAAAACCGTTACGGCTATTTAAGTTGCCAGTTGCAGGGGCAGAAGCAAACAGCGGGTTGTTTGCCCAAGTGCTAATGTTGTTGCGAGTAATTCTTCCTGCTGCACTAATTGGGCCTTGCGTTACATCAATCCAATAGTTAGAATCAAATACGCTAGCGTTAGCATAAATGATACCAATCTCTGTTGGAGTAGAGCCATTCATTAGATTTATAGACGGGGCAGGGGTAGACCTTGTCATATGATACCACGCATATTTAGTAACAGCATTAGATTGTTCCATCCATGCAATAGTTTGGCTCATATGCCATGCTTGCCAACGGCGCTGCATTTCACGAGTACGATATTGAGGACCAGAACCAGCTTGTGTGCCGTTGAATTTGCGGTAAGGATAGTACCATGCTGCCCATTCAGTTACCCAAATATCTATATCTATACCCAATTCGCGTCTAACCGTGGCTCTAGGTCTTTCTGCAAAAATGCTAAAGTGGCTTGGCCAAGAAGAATAAGTGTTTACAGCAATTGCCGCCAAATCATGAATTGTGCCATATCTAATGGGATTATTTCTTGATTGAATTGCACGCAAGAAACTTACAATCCAGTTAGCGCCACCGTATTCTCCAGTGTAACGACCATTAGGACCTGCTAAAGTACCTGTTACATTACCATGAGCCACAGTAGGTCCAACAATTTTTAAGTCTAATTCTCTAGCTAGTTGCAATATTGCCCTCCAGCCTCTATAAGAATTTGTACCATATACGAAATTGCCAGGCAGGATTGCTCCTTGCCCGCTAATATTTACTTCATTTAATGCTCTGATATAACTAACTTCATGACCTGCTGCTCTTCTAGCTAAAACCCAATTTCTGATATTTGTCATGTTATTAGGATGCATTGAATTGTCGCCCCAGTGCATAGGAACAAAGTTTACATTGTTGTTTGCAGATAATGTAGTAGCATTAGCATTAGGTGTGTTGCCCCAAGTGTAAAACCAGCTGATAGGGTTGCAACCATTTGTCATAGCTGCCATAGTAGCATCTCTTGTATCGGCATTACCAAAACTATATCCTACACCTCTAGCACTATTGTCAGGACCTGTTTGTGCAACAACACCATTTTGAGTTACATTAACTCTTGTGCTAGTTGTTGTTAGTGCAGTGCCACTGTAGCTAGCAGAGATGTAAGTATGACCTGTTCCTACAAGTGTTACATAACCAAATGCGTCAATTGTTGCAACGGCGGGGTTTGATGAGACCCACTGTATGCCGGCTCTTGATGCGTCAGCGGGTATCGTAGTTAGACTAAAAGAACGGCGATTAGCAAGCGGGTTATGGTTTACCCCATACACCCAATGACGGGTAGTAGTAGGGTAGATAGCTATGCTGGCAGGTGTTGCACCTGGAAGTGGTGCATTAACAGTAATTGTAATGCGGTTAGATTCTACCATATTAGCACCGCTACCACTTCTAGCAAAAATTTGAAACGAGCCTGCCGCTACTGCACTTGCTAAAATAGCAATACCGTATTGGTTTATGCTAGCAAAGCTAGGGTTGCTTGAGTGCCAAGTTGTATTAGCAGTGGCGTTGTCGGGTAAAAAAGTTTTAGTAAATTGTCTGCCTGCTGCGTCTGGCGGGTTATTGGCATACCAAGTAGTAGTAGCAGGGGCAGTTACTGTAATGCTAGTTACCGCAATTGTATTTGGCGGAGTAGTAGTTGTGGGCGGGGTAGGCGGAATGTCGCCAGGGGCGATAACTAATATAGGGTGATTTATAGAAACACTTCTATATGTAATGGTTACAAAATTTTGTCCTAATTCAAGCGGAGTTTGCGGAGAAATTCCAAAATTTGTGGCTTGTACCCAAGTTGCGTTTTCGTCCGTTGCACTAATGGCATTTTCAGAAAATTCTACAACTAATCCGTATGGATCAAAAAAATTTCCAGCTACAAAATAATGTTGATTTTGGCTGCTAGTTATTCGTAGTATAGGATTAGCTCCGTTGCCGTCGCAATTTAAAAAGCAACCACCTACAAATATAAAGCTAAAACATATTGCTAAAGCAACGATTAGTATGTTTCTTTTTTTCATGTCGGTTTTAATGTCTCCTATTTGTTACGCATCAATTATTGTATGGACATGTAACAAAGTTACTACTAGTGTAATATGTTTTCTAAATTTAGTAGCAACGATATACATTATAACATTATATCGCTACAAAAGGCAAGTCTTTTGGGGCAAAAAAATATAGCTCTTAAAATTTGCGAGTGCGATTTTTGCAGAATAAAAAATCTTGACAATATCTAAAAAGCCGTCAAACGAAGTAAAATCGTTTGACGATTTTTTAGCTAATGTCCAATAATTCGTTAGGGGTAATGTCAAAAAATTCGCAAAGCGAAATGAAATTTACAAAAGTAGGCAAGGCAATGCCAGCTTCGTATGCGTAATAAGATTGTATGGTAATGCCCAAGTATTCTGCAACCTGTTTTTGTGTTAGATTTTCTGCTAATCTTAACTGCTTTAAGTTGCAAGGAAAATTGCTTATGCTATTTTTATAGTCATTTTTCATTTACTTGCATTATACAGTTGCAAACTGACTTTCTGACGGAATTGAGTTTAAGACTTAAATTTGTCCAAAAAGTGCTTGACATTAAAAATGGGTGTGATATAATTTTATTGGAGGTTTACTCTTAAAAAGCTTTAAAAAATTATTATGAAAAACAAAACATTAAAATTGAATTTACTTAAAAAACTATTTTTGCCCTTGCTGTTGCTTTTAGTTGTGCCACTAAGCATGGTTTTTTTGGGTGGCTGTCGAAACAGGTGCGACGGGTGTTGTGAGGAACAAGAGCCCACAGGGCAATTTGTATTAAATGATTGTGGCGAGAGCTATACAATTTTTTGGTATTATGCAGAGCCGGCAGAGCGTTGGGGGCACGAGTATAGAGTGCCACCTGCTGATGTTGAGTTGCCGGCGTATCATAATGATTTGCCAGTAACAATTATTGGGCATGATTTTAGTTTGCGTCGTCCAACTCCTGCAATTCAGACGGGCGGTGCTTTTGATGTAAGGGTTAATTCGATTACGATACCTTATACTGTAGAGATTATAGATAATAGGGCATTTATACATTCAATAAACTTTCGTAGAATAGACTATTTATATTTTGAAGACAATAGTAGATTGTTGCATATTGGCGACGATGTTTTTGCGG